>OBLN01000057.1_pt1 | contig 38632 bp, 42 predicted proteins | sample 1519301 | NCBI WGS metagenome assembly OBLN01 (sample SAMEA2452533, study PRJEB22499) | sediment metagenome | reverse complement strand
CCCAGGCCGCTGTGTACGCCAATCTGGTAACCGGCCTCGATGCCCTCATGGTCAAGATGGACGCTTGCTGGCTTTTGTCTGTGTTGGACAACAAACAGCGCAAAGAAGGCACTTTCCAGTGGCAACAACGTGTTCTTCGCCTCGGTCGTCGCATCGTAGACATTGAGGTTCGTGCCCGTAAAGCAGCTACGCGCAAGGGCAAGGAAGATGAGGTCAAGGAAGCTCTGCCGCCGGAGCCGGAGGACTCGGATAACCTCGATGATGTCGAGGCCGATTCTGAGAAGAAAGCTCCCAAGAAGAAAGCTCCGGCCAAGAAAAAGGCAGCAACCAGGAAGACGGCCGCAGCCTAACTCCGCCATTTCTCGCTGTGGACCTATTGCCGCACCCTTACGGTGCGGCTTTTTTATACCCCAAAGAAAAGCCCCCTTTAAGGGGGCTTGCTCGTAACGGTTAATGTGCCCTGCGCCACTCCCACGGAGGCATTCTCTTTGTCTCGGGAAGACCCCACAGACCCAGCCCAGCCTCTCTCGCGCTGTTTTCCATGGCGAACAGACTCTTATCCTTGGCATACCTTCGGTACACCCACGCATTGCCTGTTCGCACCATATGAGCATTTACATCGAGTTCACCGGCGTAGATGCGGCCAATCGAGCGACCATAGCGGTCTTTTGTGCTGACCTTGACAGTTACGTTCTTGTTGAACACCAGATCAGCGAGAGCCTGTTTTGCCCGGTTACCCCAGGGTTGACGCTTCTCAGGTGTATCTATTTCTGCCAGGCGCACCTTCACCTCATTTTGGGAGGGGGTGAGAATTGTAACCGTGTCACCATCAGTAACCTTCACCACGCGACCGCTAAGGGTGCTCCCCGTCTCATAATCCCCAGTGACGGCTTGCTGCCCCCCGACCAGAGCTGCTACAGCCGCAATGAGCATAAAAGCATATTTACGAACTATCCGACGCGGTATCCGCATTGTTCTCTCCCTTCTGCTTCTGTTTCCCTGTATTACATCATGTTTTGCTACCCCATGATGTTTGCTTATTGGTGCGTATTGTACGTTTAGCGACCCTCCAACGGCTTCGTATTCTGAGATACTTTCTATCACAACGTCGAAGTTGTTATGCCATTAAGCATTTTCCCAGCCCGCCTCCCCAGCGGGCTTTGTTTTGCCCTGTTGCGTTATTAGTGTTTCACGGTTTAATAGTCATGTAAGCGATTTAACGAAGGAGTGTAGTCTATGAAATTTAACGTCTTTACTGCTGTTGTAGCTCTCGTGGCTACCGCGATCCTGACGGGTTGCACTAACGCCAAGATGGAGCGCATGGAAACCTACTCACAGCGCCAGGCTGATGTTTCAATGGCCCGTAATGTGGCGCTCTACAGCTCACTGACGGAGGAAGATGGGCCTCTGCTCGATATTCCGCGAAGCGAGCTTCCTAACAATCTCAAGGGCGCATCTGACCATGAAGTGGCCAACAGCTTCGATACCGTCGGCCTCTCCACCCTGGGTATCGCCCAATTTAACGGTTTCGCCGTCCCCGCAGGCATGTCCGATGCGGCTGCTGGCGCTATGAGCGTCGTAGGTGGTCTGTTCCTGCCCGACCGTGCCCCTCACCCGGCTCTCCGTCACCAGGTCCTTGCATGGATGCCTCTGGACGCTGCACCGAGCGGCAAAGAGGCTGCAGCGAAACTCAAGGGTATGGTCAAGCTGGCTTTCATTGATTCCATGCCGGAGGGGTACACCTATACCGAACGCAAGGTAACAAAGACTCCGACCTTTGGTTCCCCTTATACCGTGGTCTACCCTACTATCGAAGGGCCGGGTTGCCCGAACGAAAACGGCCTTGAGTGCCGCGTCTGGTGGTCTATTGGTGAAGAGCCCCTGCAGGAGTCTGCGCCGAGCTGGTCAGGCAGTGAGGGTATGAGCTACGCATGGTTGAACTGGCCTGATGGTGCTGATGAGCCCGATTTTCGTGATAGCTTCTCTGCCTTCTTCCGAGTTCAGTATGCAGAGAGTGATCGAGACTATGGAACCACGCGGAATGATTGGCTGAAGGTGCATGGCCATGAGGTGTTCAAGAAGATGTCTTCCATGTTGCCGAACTGGATTTATCTCTATGTTCCGCCGGCAGAAAAGCATCCGTACCCGGCTATCTTCAATCATGGTGAGACGCACCTATTCGTTGAACCCGAATAAAACAAAGGGGCGGAGATACCGCCCCTTTTCTTTTTCCCCTTTTCTCTCCTTTCTATTGCGCGTATCCAGACTGGACCTCATCCCTAGCGTCCTGTCTGATTTCGGTGGTATCAAGTCCGTCAATACGGTCCTGAGCGCGTGTTGCTGCATCTTCATGGCCCGTACCGGCATCAAACAGGTTTCCAGAGCCAGTAATGGATTCCATGTCGATATTGGTAGCATTTTTAAGGATACCGTTCTTTTCCAGCATCCCAAGCCACTCACTCAGATCAACCTGCTGCCAGTCGATTTCCGGTAATCGTTCCGTTGGAATTCCGTCGCATTGAGGGCTCTTTTTGGTGCCCCAACTCATGCCGAGTTGCGGGCGCACCTGTTCCTGAATAATGCGACTCAGTGGGGACTTAAAGCAGCAGTAGGACTGCGTTTTCTCGATACAGCCAAATGGCGTATCGTTAGAGCAGTATGAGCCAATCTTGGTGCAATTCCCAAGCGCACGGTTTACACCCAACTCAAACTCCTCGTCTTCACATTTCCAAATAAGCTGAATTATCAGCATGATGAACATATAGATAAGGTAGATATAGTAGATGTAGACCAGGAATGTACCTACCGTTCCCCCAAGCGCTGTACCGCTTGAGTTGAATAGCGCGTTTTTCGCTTCAGCACCGAATGTTTCTCCAACCCAGTCGGAGATATACTTCATCACCTCCTCTTTGAATGAGTTTACTGCAGTGTCCTTGGCAGCGTCAGAGGCGACTGCCTCGGAATTACCCATAAGGGAGTTCCATGCGTCGGCAAACGGCTTCTTTACTGCCGTCCATGCGTCTGAGGCGTTGTTCTTCAGATACTCATAACCACTCTGAACGGCCGTTCCAGACAAGCTATCCGAGGTCAGCATCGAATCAATCTTGTTCATGTTCATTATTAGGCTAAGGTAGTCTGCCTGATTGACGCTCGGTTTATCGCAGCAGTCAACAATACCGCCCAATGCCACCTTGCACTTATATGCCTCACCGGAAAATACGGTACAAACAAGGTCATTACATTCTGAGTCCATTTTGACGAACTGAGCTGCTTGCGCTGCTGAGACGGCCTTGCCGTAAGCATCACTAGCCTGACGGTCAGGCGAGACGCACTCTGTTCCCATACAGGAAATTGCACCAGGGCAATTGTATTCGGTAGAGGCCTCGGCGCTACTAACTTCTACATCGTAACCGCAGTCCCAGGTTTCCTCAGTAATGTAACACTTGCCCGAGTATTCACCTTCAATATCCTCGAAGCATTCAGAACTGATAAAGCCGCAACTCGGGTCTTCTTCATATTTCTGACAGGAATTGAGGTTGTCCCCGTCATTAGTAGGGCACTGCTCTTCACCCTGCGAGTCAATCCAGCAGTCCATCGGCCCCTCATTGAATGGGCAGTCCTGAACATTGACATCCACAGTGCTGGCAATTTTCGTTATGTCAGGGATTGGGGGAACCCCCATTTTGTTGTAGATCGGATCACCCTTACAGACCTCGAATCCTGAAATGATGGCACAATTCTGTTGTGGAGGCGGGTCTTGTACGATACTGCCCACACAGGCGGTATCATGGATTGAGAGTGCTGCATCGACGCAACTCTGTGGCGTCCATGAATCCTCCACAACGACAAGGAATTGAGCTAATTTGAGTAGCTTTGCACCACTAAAGGTGTTTGATACGTGTTTGCCGAGGTTCTTCACCTTCTCGACATTATGGAAGATGTAAGTCTTTGCCCCAAGCCTTTGTAGCGCAGCTTTCGCGCCATTGTAATCACCGTACGCCTCATTGTTACCGATGATAACCACAACTCGATGTACGTCGGGGTCATTACGCCACGAGAAGTAGTTCTCTGACCATTTGACAGCATTGAACACATTCTCGTCGCTATGATTAGCTTTTATAGAGCCTACCCAGTTGCGAAAGTCGTCCACATTGCTCGTTAGCTGTTTTCTGCCCCATGACTTATACCACTTGTTATCGCCATAAATGGCCCCACCAAATCTTACATTGTTTTTATCGCTATCAAGCAAGCGGGCAAAGGCCTTTACGTTGTCACGCAATGCGTTAATCGCATTCTGCATTGAGCCTGTAGAATCAATCAGGAAAACAATATCAGTATCCAGTGGCTCGATGGTAATGTTATGTGTGATTTCACAGAACCCTTCAGGCTTCCAAATTCTGTCGCAAGTGACGTACTCGGGTACATGAGTCGTGTTGACGATCTCATTGAAGGTTGTTTCGCTTGAGCAATCACCGAACTCTGACGAAAGGGTGTCGAGGTTGTTAAGCGTGTTGTCGGTGAGATTCCAAAGTGGATCATTGCTCATGTCAGGCTTTTGTTTTGCCACAGACTCTTCCATCACCCGGTAGGCGTCGCCCCACTCTGAGTCTTCTTGTTCAAGCGTTGAATGGGCGTCCATACCGAGTGTGCGGGTATCGTCCTCATCACCATATACACTCGTGAGATCGTTAATATCACCAGAGATACCAGGGAATACGTCGCCCGTTTCTACGGTAACTGTGTCGCCACCCATGCCCTCAGTGATGGTGATCGTATTGTTATTGAAATCAGGTATGGAGTACGCATCATTAAGTTCGGTGGCTGTTTCTTCTCCCAGCGCAGCGCCTTCAGAAATCGCGTCAGCGAAGCTCACCCGTGCAAACAATAGCGACAGCATTGTAGCTGTGGCCTTCGTATTCAGGCTTGCCGGTGTATATGACAGCATCAGCGTCAATACATAGGTAATGATACGAAGAGTACGTTTACTTTTTCTGATTATCCCCAACATGGCCATCCTTCCTTACTAGAACAACGAGCAACAATCTAACCAACGCCAAATGACATAGACCGCATCCTCCCCAACGCCAGGAATGGTGTGGTCTTCTCCCCAGGTGAACGTGTTCTGCCCAATAACATGTGCCTTTTTTGCCTCTGGCAGAGGGAAGAACATCGTCATCTTATACATGGACTTTATAATGAAGGGCTCAAACTCGGCATAGCAGTATGAGTCCTCACCCATTGTTTTTCGCATGAGGCCACGGCGATGTTGTGCTGCGATAGCGCGTGTGGCCAGCATCGAAGTGTTCTCTGGCATACTCCCGTAAGAGCCTTGGTGGCCAGATAGCGGATACATCGTTCCCCAGTTGCCGGCGCACCAGAACAACTCATCTATGGGCTCACCGGCTGTCGCTGATGTTGCGTCAGCCATACATGCGCTGATTGCTAACGGGTTGGCAAATGCGGCCGCTTCGGCATTGGTGAAGAAAGCTAATTCGTCGTTGTTCCAGGTTGGGTCCAGCTCAGACATATATGCCAGGTCAAGGTCCATATACCCGTCGGGGTTGCAACCACCATCAATAAGCATGTCCAACATAATCAGCAGTGGGAACGAGTACATGTGGTAGTGATAAAAGCCAACGTCACCTACATCGTTGTCACCACCGCCTTCACCCCCCAGCATTCGCTCATCAGAAAGCGGCAACTGGACGCCACCGAGGACAGTAGAGCAGCCAGGGTAACGGACCAGCTCAATCAGGCGATTAGGCTCCCAGTACGAGAGAGGAGCACCAGGTACAGGAACGCCATTCGGGTCGTCGCAATAGCAATAACTCTTGGTATAGGCGTCCGGGGGCGGATCGTCCTCACCCGAAACAATCTCGATACCAGAGATATACATTGGAAACATGCAATCCCAGCAAATATCGGTTATCAGCTTTCCAGAAAGCAGCTCTGAGTCAGGGCACTCGGGCGATGCCGAGGCGGTCGTCACTGTCGCCCCTAAACCCAGCGCGACAAACAGTATTGCGACAAATCGACGAAACATTCTTATATCTCCCCGCCGAAGAAGAAGCCTTGCATCAGCTTGAAGCCAAGTTCCCTCGCTCGGAATATATCTTCCGTTTCCTCGACGCCGAGCAATACCCCCTCGATACCGTTCTCGTAGCAGTGGTTGGAGGCGGCAACAATGCTTTGCCAGACATCATCACTGCGGTTAAATGGCCTCCAGTCGCACTTGACGTAATCCCAGTCGAAGCTGAATAGGTGGCTGCGAGTGGCAAACTTGTTACCAAAGTTATCGAGACAGATACCTGCCCCTGCGTCTCTGATTGACCTGATGCAGTTACCAAGGTACGGTTCGGCCAGATCGTTGTTATCTTTGATCTCAACCATCACGGGTCCGGCGTCCTGCCGCGCTTTTACAAGCATTGCAAGCTCATCGAGCCAGTCGTGGTATATCGCAGGCGCAGACAGCGTTTCCTCTGCGATGTTGACAAAGAGAACCCCTTCCTCACCCCTTTCCTCCTCAGATCTGAGAAGAAGCCTTAGAGCGCCCAGGTCCATTGTGCGCCAGTTATAAGGCGCATCATCACCCGCCTCCACAAGTTCAGTAGGGCTTACGATCCTGTGTTCTGTATGGACGCGGGTGAATACCTCTGCGCCCATCGAGACACCTTCTTTGTCATCAAAAACCGGCTGTAAAATGAGTCTCTTATCCATCGATCTCTGCGTTCAGTTTTGCTGGAAACTCTTCTACAACGAACACTTTTTTGTCGTTGTCTGCATACACCTTTGCTGGTGCGTATTCGAGGCCAAAGCGCTGTGCGAGCTGAGTATTTAATAGATAAACAGGACTCTGCATGGACTCCTCCAGCTTCTTCAGTTCCTCCCATCCGTCATCACGCGGTAGGCGTGTAGCAATCAGCATCACACGGCTAAACTCAGGGCGCTCTGCCTTCCACTTCTGGACCAGTTCCACATGACGCTTCTGTGTTGCGTCAAAGACAAACAGGGTTGAGGTAAACGGCATACGCTCAAGTGGGTTGACTCGTTGCCCCTTACGCAAGAACACTTTACCGTCGGGCGTTCTCAGGTCTTTGACCCCCACAATGCTCGGGTCAACCTCACGACGACGGTATTTTCGTGTCTCAGATAGGTCTGTGAACGCTACCCGGTCCCAGTAGGTATCTACGCTTGCTTTCAGTCTTTCTTTAAGGTCTAGCTGCGCTGCCCGTCTCTGCATCATACGGATGATGTTGGGCTCGTCGATCTCCCTGACCTCACCACGCTTTCCGAGATCCCCTGTATTTCCCTTTGATAGCTGATTCTTGAACCAGTCAATATTCACCACCCCTTGTACCTTCAAGTTACCCTTTGATCCGCTGTAGGCGACTGCCGGGACAGTCTCAACCGCAAACTTCTCGAACACTCTCGGGTGGAGCATCACGTTGGGAGTTGGTTTGACCTTGCCGGCGATCATCCGCATCTTCAGCAGGCCTTTGGCCAGGGACATCCCCTCGGGAATACCGCGCATGACTGCTACTACGTCACTCCGGCCAGATATTTCTTCCATGATGGTTTTAAGTGCTTCTTCCCCTAGCGAATAGGAGACGAAAACGTATATTTTCTCGTCGTCGGCCATCGGATCGGGGATGTCGAACGGTACAGCGTGCTGACGCGAACCGCTCATAATGTCTTTTGCCAGTGCATTGTAATCGTCGGCATACGGGTTCTTGCTGCCGATCATGCTTTCAAGAGATTCCTGCTGTGCCTGCTCCATGATTGCGCGGCCAGCTTCAATGATCTCTCGATCTATGTTCGTAGAAACGCCATCGGCGGCGAGGGCCGAAATCGACCCTGCCGCCAACAGGAGGCTTGTGAGAAGTGCTCTGACCATCATGCCATGAACGAGAGGAATGCTACGGCACCGATCTGCGCGACATACAGCCAGCTAACGGGAGCACGCCACATCTGTACGGCATGAGGTTCCTTGTGCTTCTCTGCGTTCATGTCGAAGTCGGTTTCTTCAGACTGTCGCGCATTGTCATACAGCTTGCTGTACGCGAGCTTCTGCTGGTAGTAGTATGCGTCAGTGAGCCAGAGGACGAAGAGGATCACGCCGCCGCCCATTGCTGCCAGTTGCAGGACGCCTTCACGCACGTCGGCCATCATCAGGAAGACATAGAACAGACCTGCGGTGCACAGTAGTGCTGCGACCTTGGTTACGGTGCCGTGGGCGTCGTAAGCGTGAACTGCCCGCTGAATAAAGCCCAGGTGGGCGACTTTTGCTTCGCTTGCTGCCATGTGTTGCTCCTTTTGTGTCATCAGAACAGTGGGTAAGCCCGACCAATAAGTTGATCGGTAGATACTGACCCCCAGTAACGGGAGTCAAAACTGTCGAAGGTTGAACCGGCAAACCAGAACTGACCCTCTTCAAGCTGTCTTGTACGCACAAAGTCCTCTTTCTTCTTATTGAGAGACATTGCCAGCGCAAGACCCTTGTTTATAACCTCGTCATTTACAGATACCCCTTCGGTGCTTACTTCAACCTCATCACCAGGTATTCCGCGTATGTATTTGACGAGTATCTTCCCATCCGCAAAGTACGGAATAAGGGGCTGTATCTCTTTATGACCCTTTTCAAGCAATGGGGTGATCCCTTTTGCTCTAAATGCGAATATGGCATCACGCTCGGGGGTTATGTCTTGTGTATCGATCAAGAAGAAACGATAGCCGGGAATGCAGGTGTTGAGCTGCGAGGTGATTCCAACTTTGTAGCGTGCTGCAAACATGGAGCCTGCTGCGTACAGCACAACAAGCACCAATGCGACCTTGACGAAGAACCTCGCCCATGGTTCACGCTTTACAGTATTTCCTGCATCACTCGCTTTCGCTTCCACTTTCCTTTACCTCTTTTGCTTTCGCTTCGTCCTTTTGCATGGACTTGACGATGTTCGCCAGGTAAATATCTTTGGGAGCTTCGAGAACATATCGTGAATCAAGCACAACATATCCTTCGTCACGGAAGCTCTCGATGAGCATTGTGGTTCTGTCCAGCGCTTTCATCAGTTCATCTGCTGAATTGGCACCGTTGCGAACCTCGCCTGCAGCAAGCGCTCCTACGTCAACAACGACAACCGGTGGCCGAGACTCCATTGAGCCCATGACCATCTTCTCTATCCGATCAGCAAACCATGCCCCAACAAGCACGCTTACGAATGCCGCTGCAAGGGCAGATTGCGCCCAAACGGGCAAAAGACTTTGTTTATGCTCGTTATCCGACACGGGAACGATCCTCCAGTACGGCTTCGATGGCCTTGTCAATCGGAAGATCAAAGTCTTCCATCTTCCGCTTGATGGCGTTCACGTCTTCGGCCTTCGTGGAGTACAACAGGCCACGGAACTTGTCCACGATGAGACGACCGATACCCATGCCCATTTCCGTAATGAAGAAAATCTCTGAATAAGCACCAGGTACGGTGTGTACCGATTTCAGCAGTTCATACGCCCCATCGGACAGGGGAAGACGGCCTTCGCCTTTGAGCTGGTTGATCGCCTCTGACTTTTGCCCCAGCAAGTACATGTTTGCTGAGTTCTCAGCGATAGCGCGTCCGGTAGGTGAGCCGTACAGGTCATTGACAGACTGAGTGATGGTGATAGCGCAACCGCCGTACTTACGGAAACGACGGTAGCCATGCTCGATGAATGATCTTACGGCATCACCGCCATTGGCCAGCATATCCCAGGCCTCGTCGATGATTACGATCTTGGGGCGGTCGCGTTCACCCAGGTACATGTCCTGCTGGATCTGGTAGATAAGCTGCAGCAGTACCACTTGCTGGAGGTGTTTGCGTGATTTCAGCTCTTCGAGTTCCAGAACACTGAAGCGGTTCTGAAAAGTGACGTTGTTATCCCCGTTGAAGTATTTGCCGTACTCACCTTTTTTGGTGAACGGATAAAGCTGTTTGCCGAGGTCAACGATGCGGCTATCTTCGCTTTGGATACACGCTTCGGCCACATTATCAACGGTGAGCTTCTTTTCGTATTGCTCCCACAACTCATTCAGGATGCGGCGCATTTCCGCCACCTGAAGGTCTGTCAGTTTTTCAGTAGGTGCGGCCATTGCACCAATCAGTGAAATCAGAGTATCTGCCTCTTCGTCGTAGTTCTTCACCAACTGGAAGGGGTTGAGGCAGATTGTTGACTCCGTGTGGAACTGAATGAAGTCTCCCTCGAATGTCTCGGACAGTTTCTTGTACGAGTAACCAACATCGATCACCCAGCATTTTCCACCAACGGAGAGATAGGAAGAGATAATCTCGTTGGTTAGAAAGCTCTTACCCGAGCCGGATTGCGCGGCGATACAGGCATTGTAGTTTGAGCCAGAGTCGAACAATGACACATTCATTAACTGCCCGTTACGAGAGACAAAATTCATAATCGGGCTGCCGGTTCCTGACCAGTCTGCATAGAGAGGCAGCAACGGGATTGCATGGCGCGTGGCCATCGTTTTAAACCGGAATAGGTCTTGGATTGTCCGGCGGTCTGTGCCAAACGGCAGAGAGTGAAGGAAGAAAGGCAGGCAGAAGAACTTGTCTTCCATCGCCTGATAACCCATTTCCCCCCAGTAGCTTCGTGCATTAGAGACTGCGGAGATTGCCTCTTCTTCGCTTTTGGAGAAGATGGTCAATCCCATATACACACGAATCGGGCGATCACCTTCCTCCAGCGCCTTATACAGCACATCGAAACCGTTCTTCTTCACGGCCAGGGCCGGGACGAAACGGAGCATGGGGCCGTAGGCTTGGTTCACAGCCCATTGCCGCTTCGTTTCGAGTTTGCCCTTAGTCTTTTGCGCGTCGGGGAACTGAAGTGTGACAGAAATAATTACATTTTCGCGCATTCCTCGTGCGCCGGTAGAAATGTCACCCAGGTAGGACGCTGCAGAACCGAAGAAAACAGCGTCAGGGAATCGCTTGAAAGAGAGGGTCTTAACATGACTGTCGCCAATTATGAGGCCATCCTTCTTGACGGCGATCTTCTTGTCGTAGTCAAGAATCTGTTCACGCAATGGCTTGTCTTCATCCGCTTTAGGCTGATTCCCGCTCCTCCAGCTTGCAGTCTCGCCGTGATTGACGAATGAACTCATAATCCTCACGTATGCGTGGTTATCGCATTCACGAGGGTGCAGGCCGACGGTATCGAGAGCCTTATGGAACGAGGTATAGAGGTTGCGAGCCCTGTTCAACTCCTTGTCGGTCGGAACTTGGGACGCAATCGGGATTTTGCCCGTAACGTACAGGCGGATATTCCGTACCTTCAGGTTCGTGGATGATTCGATGGGTGAGAGAGTGCCATTCTCGAAAAACTTCGCACGATTCTCCACTGTGCGGTTAAGCAGAGCATCCCTAACCCCGGCGCGGGCTGCTCTCACCCTGGTCAGTTCAGGGTAGATGTTTGGGCTTGCGTACAAGATGAACTGAACAACGGTGTCGGTAGGCCAGTCATTGTTCAATAGTACGTTCATGCGATCTGCTGCACGCTCATCGTGTCCTGCCAGCGGCGAACAGTCGAACATGAAGCCGATGGTCTGGTCCGAGTTGATGAACAGGTGATCATCCTCGGAGTATGCGAGCGTGGTGAACAGGTCAGATGCGCGCTCGAAATGGCGTTCTACTGCCATATCGTTCATGCTCCACCTCCCTCCAAGAAGGCCTTGAGGTCTTTGGGGTTGCCGCGCTTCAAGCGGCCATCCGGCGCGATAATGAACGGTACACCTTGGACGCCAAACATCTTTGCGGTAACCAAGGCTTTCTGGAACGGCTTGAGATCACAATTTTCGACCTGCTCCAGCCCGTACGGGGCAGAACCGGCGATCAGCTTGCCGAAGGCCTCTTTGCGATCTGTCGCGCAACCGATGTTGCGTACACGCTTACCGGAGTCGTTACCCAGGACCGGGATCATCACGATGTTGAACTTGTAGTCGTCTTTGGCCTGTTCCAAGCTATTCAGGAGCTTGTGGCAATGCGGGCAATTCGGATCGACAAAGACAACCACCTCCTTTTCACCCTCACCGTATGTGAAAGCACCGAGGTCTTCTTTGGGGTCGATATTGAAGTTGCTGAATTGGATACGACTGGTCGCATTCAAAACCGCCTCCATCGTATCCAGCTTTTTCGTGTTCCATACGTCATACAACTCGCCACGGAACACGAATCGGCCTGAATCAGAAATGAAGAAGAGCTGGCCATCGGCCTTCACCGCCTTGAATCCCCCCATGGGCAACTCTTGGATTGCCTCAATATTGACGCCTTCCAGGGGTGAGCCGGTGAACTGTGCGGGGCCAGCTTGTGTCAGCGCCGGGGCAATACTAGCCATACCCAATACAGCCAGCGCCAGTTTCCTTTTTGCTTTATCCAACATGAGCAATCCTCGTGAGTGATTAACCATGTGGGACATTCTATGAAGGGTTTTACGTGTTTAGGGTTTCGCTAATTTGCCTTTTTGCTCAATTAGCTCTATTTTTCTTGGTTTCGTGCTGTAGGACCGATTTTTCAGGCAAAAAAAGAGCGACCTGGAGGCCGCTCTTTTTCAACCCATGGTATGTTCCCAAAGCCTGTTACTGCAGGGGTACAGCGTGCAGTGCTTCGGTGGCCGGGGCAACAACCGGCAGAGTGGAGGTCAGGATCGACTCGATAACGGTCGGGGTGTTATAGAGTCCCATGCCACCACCGATACCCAGGGCAAATGCCATGAGTGACTGGCGGGCGATGCCGGCGACGATACCGACGATTACCATGCCGCCGGCGATGATGCGGCCCAGGGTGCCCTGGGTCCATTCAACAATGGTATCCCACACGTCGGTAAACGCGGCACCACCACCACCGGCATGTGCCAGATCGGGCATCATCATCACCACCATCGCGGCCAGAACCGCACTCAGACCCAGTAGGGTTCCTTTTGAGCTTTCTGCTACGTTCATACTTCACTCCTTAGCTAAGGATTATTGGTTACACTATTCGCCTTTCGGCTCCTTCACACCCTTCCCATAGTCCCCTTTCTTACCGCTCTTACGGGGATCGCCTCCTGCACGTTCTGCGGCCTGCAGTAACCGCAGGCGTTTGGAGACTGTTTTTGCGGGAAGCCCTACGACCCAGCGGCGAGGCTCGATCTCTGTATAGATTCGGCCTGTGATTTGAAGGTTGCCGCGTTCATCCTCCCAGGGCGCAATCCAGATACGCATGGTTTGGGAGGGGGTTCTAATCGGAACAGCACCGTCATCGAGGTACGGAACAGGCATCGGCTGTTCACTGCGGCGGATGGTGCGGGCAACATCTACCGACGCATTCCCCTCTTTGCCGGAACTCTCTGCAGCACTGTTGTTATCAGTTGCAGTGAAATAGGGATTACCGTCGCCAATCTCCTCGGTATTCGAGGTTTGACGCTCTTTCTCTGCCTTATCGAGCATTTCACGGATCTCGGGCAGATCGGCATTTGTCATTTCGTATGCCTCAGTGGTGGAGACGCAACCAACGCCGGTCGGATACCCCTTACAGGCATAGTCGCTCTCACCTAAACCCATTGAGGCGCAGCCGGTAAGCACCGGGCCTGTCAGCAGTGAGGCAAGTAACAGTTTTGCTTTTGTGTGCCACATACTTTTCACCTATTACTCGTAGGAGAAGTTAGAAACTTCGGTGTTTCCTGACCCGCCTTTACCAATACGCAGTTTCAGGCCCTTGGTCAGCATCAGGTCTACAGTGCGTACACCTTCGATTTCGATTACCGGAAAGATGGAATCAGCAAGATTCATATAGAAATCAGCCACTTTCCCGAGCGCGGTAGAAGCACCCTTAATTCCAGCCCCCTGCAGCGCGGAATCAGACAGCACATCTTGGTACTGTTGCTCGCCTGTAGGAGTGGTTGAGAGTACGGGGACCGGGTTGACATCAAATGCTTCGGAGGCCCCTTGGAAAAAGCCAGCCAGAGCTGCACGAGCGACGAGCTGACCTTGCTTCGACACCAGACGGCCACGAAGGCCCGCTTTGCCATCCTCACCGACAGCGGTGCCTTCCAGCTTCGCCTCAACTACTGAACTGTCATGGCGAATACAGGAGAAAGTCTCGCCACGGAGGTATGCACGCTCAGAACTGAGGTCGCCATAGCCAGAGAGGACAGCCAGGCATTCTTTCACGTCTGCCCGGAACTGATTTGGCAGAATCGCGTCAGCCTTGACACGGAGGAGAACCGGGATCGGGTTTCGTGCGGCACGAACGCCTGTTGGGGCATCCAGGCCTGTTTGCAGCACACCGGAGATAATTGAGCCGGACGGAATGTAAACTCCGTCATCTTCTTCTGCCTTCGCCTGCTCATCGGTGTCTCCAGGCTTACCCTCATTGATTGAGCGGATGCTGAAGTTGGCCTGTGCCTCACCGCCAGCCTTACCACGCTGCTCGGTCGGTTGCGGCTTTGGCAGGGGCGCATCACGGAAGACCTCATCAGGCTGATCAGAAACTTCAGCATTGGCTACTTCTTCGTCAATTCCGTCTTCGGTTGTTGCCCCTTTCCCAGCGCCTTCTTCGGCTACCTTACGTGCCTCTTCGGTCTTGCGGTCGAGACGATCAAGCTCTTGACGCAACAGGCGAAGCTCATCGCGCAGCTTCTTTTCCTGCTCAGTCTTGGCTTCATCCAGGTTCTCCAACTCGCGCTTCAATTTGTCAATATCGCGCTGCTGCAGTTCCTTGTCACGATTCAGCTTGGTAAGGTCGCCTGAAATAGCGTCCATAGTCACAGTGCGGGTATCAGAGTCCGTCAACACACTTTTGATGACCTTCTCCTCTTTCTTGCGCTTCACGGAGCCGTCGTCCGGCCCGAAAACGGTTACCAGCATTGCTAGTGCGCCAAACGCACCACCTATAATCGCCATTCGCTTGGCATTAGGTGAAAGGTTTTCCCATGCCTTCATTTGTTGTCTCCAGTCTTGCCGTAGACGAGTGAGGGACGGATACGCGGTTCTGCCGGGTCAGGCTTGCGGCTAACCACATAGATTTCGTTGGTGTCGCCAGGGCGCAGCACCACGTTCGGGAATGATGCAACTGCAGTCACTACCCAGTCAGCGCAGGCCGTTTCGACAAATTCGAGATCGTACTTAGTGACGTTCTTCACGGTGCCAACAGACACATGGAAGTTGTGTCCCCGCAATACTTGCCCGTCCTCGAAATTAAACTCCAGCCCCTCTTGCTCACAAGACGGCATATAGTCGCTCTGCAGGGGCTTTCCGAGATTGTAACCAGGTGGGAGCATCTGCTTTGCCGTGCCCCGGAGAAGCGAAACGAGGGTTTGGACGTAAGGCTGTGCCTTTTCCCAGTCTTCCGCCTTCTTCGTGAAGTTGTGCGGCATCGGGATGTCCCTGTTGAACTTGAGAGTTACTTCCATCGGCGGGACTTTGCGCGGCACCAGAGTAAGAGAAATAGACGGACCTGTTTCTCCTTTCTCCGTGATAAACATAGTCACGGGTGTGTCGTCCGATGGGACGACATAGACTACATTCCCTTCAATCTTTGTCTCAGCAACGCTGGCGGTTTTAATGTCAGGCTGTGCAAAAGGCGTGACGAGCCTGTTGATGTGACGCAGACTCACCGGAAGGATTTGATTTACGCCCGGCTGAACAACGATAGACGTTGCTTTTTGTTGCGTGCTTGCACTCACAGACTCTTTTGCATCAAGCTCTGTATCGAACTCGCCCCCCTTGCCGTTCGCGGCCTTCTCGACCACCGATACCGGAACGACGGGGCTTTCTACCTCTGCAACAGCCGCAACTGAGGTGATGGCCAAGGTCAATGCTGCGCTTATGCTGTAGCGGCTAATCTTTAGCATCATTACTCTCCTGCCCTCTCTCTTTCTTTCTCCAATCTCCGCTGTTCACGGACCTCTTCTTTTTCTACGACATCGGTGGTTTTGGCGTCGCCACCATAGGTATCGAGGTAGTCAAGTACCGGGCGATAGTTGGTTACGTTTATTTCATATTCATAAGTACGCTTGTCCCTGTTTTCGTTCCCGGTTGGACCAACGATCTTTGAATACCCAGTCACAAACACCTTGCCTGTTTCAGTTTCGTACGAGACGGACTGAGGCTCGAAACTCAGCGTTACCCGGTCGCGGCGGATCTGAGCGATCTGCGTGTCAATCAGGTCGATTGTTTGCTGGTAGATGGCGGCACTCAGGAGAGGGTCGAGTGCCTTTTTGACTATATCGGCATTACCGGGTGTCACATTGCCCATCAGTGTTGCCAGATAGAGCCCCCACGACTTCTTGTAGGTATCTGACGCCCAGTTCGGGCCAATCTCCGCCTCTTCGGTCAGCGTGGGAGGCTGAAGAACGACCACTTCATCCTTTGCCATCATGCCCATTACTGCAATCAGCAGTGCAAGAGCAAGAATGGCATTCCCGTATCGGTGTACTTTGTTTTCAGCTAGTACGCCGTCAAATGTTTTCTGCAGCTTTTCGAGCTTCATGGCAAATAACTTCTTATGTATGGGTTAGTTGCACCAATTACCTTCATCGGCATCAGCCCTGTCCAGTACAACCCATGCAGCATATAGCCGTCAGGGTGACCGTCACGGTAACGTCGGTACAGTTTCGTTACCGCAAGACCCAGCAGGGTCAAGACCAGCGCATTGCCTGTAAACATCCCGATCACCAGTCCAAGTGCCACAGGGGCCATTTCATCAGCAGACCACAGCAGCACATGTGGCGGGTCATCGATCATCTTCGGTATCTGAACAGGTTCCATTTTTACACCCTTGCAAGTTATCTAGTGGTTCGCTAAATGCGCTTTTTTTCCAATAACCTCGCTATTTCATCAAATCTCTTTTTGAGCGTGACGAACAACGAGGTTCAGTGAAATCATCACCAACATCATCATTATCGGGATAGCGACAGGCGGCAGCGGCGCGGGAACAAAGAGCCCTATCAGGGTGCCTAGTGTGATCACGCCGATAGAGGTCATTGCCATGCTATGCGTTGCAGTGCTGGCGTGCCGGAAGCTGTATTGCTTAATCTTCCATGCCATTAGTCCGTCCCACACGAACGGAATCAGCATCAGTATGAAGAACAGCATCCAGGTGTTCAGCAAAGCGATACGCTGTAATGATTGCTGCAGAATCGTGGCTAAGGCGTTACCTCTGCCCTCTACCCATGGAAACCAGCTTGTAGCTCCGAGGTTTTCCATGCCCTTCGAGGCTGCCCGCTCCTGCTGCGAGGGGATGAAGAACCGGTAAACCTCGTAGTTGATACCAGTCTCGACAAATAGTGTGTCATACCAGTTCTCACCTTTTTCCATCACCCATTCTGCAGAGGACTTACCCATTTCGGATTGCAGCATTTCGTTTTCCTTATCCACGACTTTCTCTAGCCAGTGGTTAGGAATCAGCACCAATAACAAAAGCAGCTCTGCAAGGAGGGTCCAGAGCAAATACTTAACAGATTTTTGTGAAACTGTAGCGTTCTCAGCCATTTTCCAGCCCCAAAAGGTAGTTCTTGATTGCAGTTGATAGGTGATCCACATCGACCGGCTCCTTGCGCTTTGATGGCACAGGCCTCGCGTTAGGCAGTTTGGAGCACTCATCGAGGAATTTTGACAATGGTTCACCACATTCGGCGCACCACTTGTTGCTCTTATCTGTCTTGAAACAAATTGTTCTAAAGACCTCCACCGCCGGCTTCACAAGACCTTCAAGGAACGCCTGAAAGCGAGTCTCATCCTTTTGCCCAAGGGCAGATTCATACTGTGTAAGGCCCGAATTCAGGCACCTGTATGCCAATGGTTCGCCATCAACCAGTACAGCGTTAGGGATATAAGAGAACAAATGGCTGTATGTCTGGTTGGCAATCGGCCAGTCGGTGTCAAGTATCCGCATTATCTTCAGCATGTCTTTATATTGCTTTCGATAGTGCGCCAGACACTTTTGGCCAGGCTCATATATTTCAGTTACTTCTACTGCCTTCATTACTTAATCCCTTAATCCATAGTAAGTAGTGGCAGTCGGCCCTTGATAATCCGACCGCCTGACACCTTTGCAATGAATTGACCGTTAGGGAGCATTCCGAGTAGCTGGGCAGGGAACAGGTCAGCCTCCTCTTCCATAAGGCGTTCGCCATGATTGCCACTATGCTCTAACGGATCGCTTGAACTCGAAGAAGTTGCGTGAGTCTTCATCAAGTATCGGTAACGTGTCTTCGGTAAGTTGTCAGTGATATATGTCTGCGTGTCGCCGTCGATTACACGAAGCACTATCAGGTTGTTGAGGTTGCCCAATATCTGTAGGGCTTTGGGTTTTGAGCCGGTACGTGCCTCGAAGTCCGATAGTGTTTGTGTCGCAATCGCCAATCTGAATTTCGCGCCACCACCTTTGTTCAAAAGAGCGATACACGGATCATTGATAACCTCTGCTGCCTCATCGACGAAGACGTTCACTGGCACGTCGGAAACGCCGTAGTTATATCTGTCACCTGCAACCGCAGTTAGGTCAGCGAGAAGAATGCTACCGATAGCGCTGCCCACCATGCTGTCGCTGAGACTGTCAAGGCCAATGTATAGAACCTGATTGTTGTTAATCACCCGTGACATATCGGTGATTGGCCGATGATCGTCAGGATCATTAACGTCGGGTGAGAGCAACGGCCCAAGCGTGCCGGAGGTGAGCATATTCAATACCGGCAGAAGGGAGGCGATCATCTTGCCGAAGTGGGCGCGGTCGTGCTCCCACATGTTGATAAGGCCTTCAAGATCAGGGTTTGCATGATCTTCTTGTACATGATCGCGGTAGAAATTGACCAAGCCCTTAGCACGCTTCTCAGTAGTATTCGCCTTGGCGATGTACTGGCGAGCATCAGTGCTCCAATTTGGAACCTTGTCATCAAAATAGGCGGTCAGCGCTTCTACCATGAGTTTATCCGGCCCACCTTCAAGGTGACGGCGCAGCAGCACGATGTTCGGGCGGCGACTGGTGATTAGCAGACCTTGAATAATGTTGTTCAAGGCCATCTGAGAGAAGGCTTTGAAGGGGTCGCTGCCTGACTCTGACGGCATGATGGCTGCTATACGGGTCGCCAGCTCGGTTGCTCGATTGAAGTTATGCAGCGGGTCGATGCGTACCGATTCTTCAGGAAACCCAGGGTGGAAGTAGGTAAACTTCTCTGGCTGTCCCAGGAACTCACACGCAGCCTTCATGTTCTCTCGCAGTTCGTGGTCCCCTTTCGGGTCAATAACGATTACCGGCTCACCTCGGAGGATGGCTTGTGTTATAGCCAGATCATAAAGACGAGTCTTACCAGCACGAGTTGTGCCTGCGATGAGCGTATGAGCGTTTAGGTGCGCCAGAGGTACATAAAGATCAGTCTCTTTTTCGCCTACCCCATGAATCCACGGTTTACCCACCTGCTCTTCATCTGTTTTCAGGTACTCACTACTGTCGTTGTTCAGGATGTCATGCGCGATCTGCGCTTGGGGCTGTTCCCAATCAAACCCCCACCCCATCCAGAACTTGTCCGGGTGCTTGTCTATCTTAGCTTTCAGTTCCTTTAACGAGAGACTGGAGATCATCTGCTTTGTCAAAGCGCGGTTGCGCTTCCAGCGACGATACGCCTCTGGCCCTCGCATCATGGCCATGAGGCCACTGGTCACCCCCATCCACATGAAAGGTGCCGCCGGTAAGGAGCTGAGAAAGTAGCCGCTGGCAGCGAGGCCTGCACCCGCTATCCATCCACCCAGGGCTAACGCCTCATAGTTAGGGCGCAAATATGACTCGTACTCATAAGCCATTTAGGGTTTCTCCTTTACAAACAATTTGCCTTCTTTTAATTCGCATCCATCAATCTTGTCGATATGTGTTCTCATTTCCCACACACTGACGTTCTTCGTGCGTGCGTACTTGAACAGGGCGCTCATAGGAACCACTAAATCTCCGTGCAATTTCAGTACACCTCCGCGCACGTCCAATGTTTCGTTTCGAACCTCGCCAACCAGCTCTTGAGCGGCCTTTACAGCCGACGCTGATGGCGTGATCTGCTTTTCCTTCTTTGGGTTACCGCTTTTCTGAGGCTGACGCTTCGTTGCTTTCTGCTTCTTGTTGCCCGCCGCCTTGGTTGCGGTCGGTTTTGCGGCACCCTTCTTCTTGGCCTGCCGCCCTGGTGTATCAGTCTTTAGGTCGAAAATATCGTCCAACGTATCCCCTTGATCGGGCGCGGGCTCTTTCATAGGAGTTGTCTTCTTTGACGGCTGCTGTTTCGGTAAAGACTTCTTCGGTCTTGCCTTGCTGGTAGCCGGTTCCTCTGTGCCCTCCGGCATGAACGCAAGGAAAGCTGCGGATGCTTTTGCCGTCAGCACTAGACCTTTGTGTTTTTCGACCTGACGAATCTTTTTCATCGGGGTCACAGGGTCGAGTTCTAGTGCGCCTGATTTTTCCAACATGGACAGGACGACCGGCGGCTTATCCAGGGCAGCCGCACCGTCTGGATACTTGATGATCACCTTCCCCTTGGCGACGTTTAATGACCGCCCCCACAGGTTAGGCTGTGATTTCACCTTCTCCGCAAAGCGCCTGACAGCATCGCCCGATTCATCCTTGAGAGAGTCGAGCCATTCTTGTGCTTTTTCCCTATTGGCGCTCGTCGTAATACTGGAGGACGGATTCTGTTTCCTTGATCTGCCCTGAGTCTCATCCCTTTCGGCGTTATTGGGCTTGTCGCCCTTTGTCTGCACATCATTGTCTTCACCATCGAGCGCGTTATTGAGGTCTTCGTCCTTCTTGTTTGCTTTGCTGTCAAACAGATCATCCAGATCACCAGCTTCTTCCCCTCCACTAAAGGGGTCATCGCCGGCAGGCTTCGACTCTGGCGGCTTCTTCTTGCTCTTCGGCATAACTGGCCTGCTTGGGCCGTTATCACCGCCACCGCCAGGCTTTGAGCTAATACCAAATACATCGTCCAGACCGCCATCATCCTTCTTGTTACCCTTTTCGGGCTTTGATGGTGACTTCTTACTATCAGCGCTTTCATCCGTGTTCTCCTGCACGGATTCAGCGCGTTCTTCATCGCCACCTTCGGTCTGTGTCCCCTCTACTTTCGACTTGCTGCGTATCTCTTCCCCATTGATACGCTCGATAACAGCGCCAGTTGCGACAGGTGGCTCACCGGAGAACAGTACGTCATTGGAGGAGAGGCGAAGCATGTGCAGCTTTACGCGGTTACCGTTCTCCTGCTCCAGTTCGTCGGGTGCCACAGTCCAATAGCGGTAGCTGGTGTTCTCATGTTTTTGCGGTACAGCCAGATTTCGTTCAATCAGGATGTCGGCCAAGGTGTCAGGGTCGCGGGGTATGCCAGGCACCCTGTCCTGAGCCAACATCCGGGTTATGTCCTCTGCACCGTGTTTCCACACCACATAAGGACCGTCTTCAAGCACCCACAACCGAGCGCCCTTCTGGTTGATTAGCCAAGTAGCGTTGTTGATTAACCGCCGCATGGCATCGAGGATGTATTTCTCTACCGGGACACCGAGAGAACCATCAGCCTGAATAACCTGATGGTTTTTCATGTCCTTCTCGACGCTGGTGTTATCAGCTCGTAGTACAAGCGAGGCGACAACATGGTTCTCGTCTGACCCGGATATTGCCTCCAGCATTGCCTGCAGTATCTCGGGACCGGTCTTCGTCAACCATTGAAGCGTTTCGTGAGGAACGATCTTGTCCATCACTAATACGGAGAACTGTTCATGGCGTTTATGGCGACCGTCACGCCAGCGCAGGTAGTAGCGGTCAATCTTGTTCTTTACTGCCCAGGCGAAGAGGGTTTCCCCGTAGGGATTCCATTCTTTATCGCCATTCTTCGAGGTTACTGCCAGGTCGGAGGCGGGCTTGCCAATATCGTGCAGCAACCCAGCGAGACAGGTTGCCAGCTTCCAGCGTGGTTCCTGCTCACGGCGCTCACGCGGGGTCGGCGCATAGGCAAAGTAGATACCCTCGGTAGACTGGGCTGCCCAAAAGGCCACCTCCAGCCCATGACGGAATAGGCCTCCAGCCCCCCGGTGGTGATGTGTCTCGGATGCGGGCAATAGATGGACGTACGCCGCATAGTTGCGGAGTACGGGTTGGACGTATTTCTCGAATTCCTCCTTGGAAAGCGCCAGGGTATGCTGAATGCGACCAATCAAGTCTTGCTGTGTTTCCAGTACCCGGTCGAGTGCCGCGACGGGCATCCCTTTGGCAAAGGGAGGATAACGGGGGATTTCTTCGTCCGAAATAAACGAATCTGCCGCGCTTTCGGCGGCATCACCTTTCCCGAATATCGCTGAGAACAGTCTTTTCATGGGGTAGCATTATTACCTGTCAGGGCAACCCCTAAGCACTCGCTAATTGCGCTTTTTGCTCATTTAGCACTCGACCGCACGGGCTTCATAACCGATACAATGCCGGAGGTCTTCAACTAACAGGAGCGATTTATATGAAGGCAAAACCCTTCACTATTTCACTTCTGGCTTTGGCTGCGGTTGGGTGTGCCAGTGACCCGCCGCCTAAACCGCCAGAGCCGGATCAGGAGCGGCTGACCTCTATCCACGTCATCCGTGATTCCGGTTACCAGACAACGGACCAGCGCCCGCAGGAAATCGCTGGGGCCGGGGTCAATCAGGGGGGGTATGTTCATGTGTTACATGACGAACCACCGAATGCCGGTGTGGATATTGCCGAACCTGTGGCTTCTACCCAGCCTGCCGATCTAGGTGACCAGGGCGGTTTGGAGGGGGATCGTCAGGAGAAGGTTTCTGATAATGATCCCGGCCATAAGGCATCCAATGATATGAAGCGTGCCGAGAAACCCGTGGATAAGGTACGTCGGGCGTGGGAGCGCTACTGTAATGCCGGTGACGGCATGACCGATGAGGACTGGGAAATCACCAACACCACCAAAATGCCTGAAGACCTGCGTAAACGCTGCCTGCCTCCCAAGTAGGCAAACCCGGCTCTCTAAACGAAAAGCCCAGCATTCTAGCTGGGCTTTTTTTTGTTCTGGCTTTCCTAATAGCCCTTTTTCGCTGGCGGGGATTCCTTTGCGACGGCAGGGACAGCTCTGGATACTGCGTGGCTCGACCCGGTGATAGTCGAAGCTACGGTAAGCGCTGTATGCCAGATGAGTTTGGCAAAAAGCACTGCCGCCACGATAGTGAAAAAGAGACGCTGATCAACATATTGGAAGAACTGCTCGATGAGTTGTGCGATTTCCATACTACCTCCTTAGATTTATGTCGTCTGTTTCAATTACACCCATATAAGGGCTACAGCGAGACAAAGCACGCCCGTCGCGCCAACTATAGGCAGCTCCGCGATACTGCCGGAGCGGTAAATCTTTAAGCTGAATCTGTCACCGAAAGGGCTTACCAGCGGAATCCCCGAAGGGGTCATCACATCGAATACCAGGTGTAGCACACCGGATAGGGCAAACCCGAGAAGCCCCCAACTTATCGCCTTGTCGGTGAAACCATAGGAATCCTGAATGAGCACGATGGACCAGACGAGCAGCCCTACCCACAGGGGCCACCAGTGCGTCAGCGTCCGGTGGGGGATCAGGGAGTAGCGTTTATCCAGCCACCACTTGGCGATTTCCAGCTTGTCAGGGGCGCGACCGCCAAGGACGGCACCGGTCAGGAAGGCTGCACCTTCAGTCATCGTTGACATAGTGCCTGTGAAATTCCCATGCCAGATGCCTCGCGCAATATCGATCACGGTATCTGTCAGCGCTCCTACCGTCACACCCAGTTCACCGGACGAGAGTACCCACGCTCCAGTGATTCCTACCGCAAAACCTATTGCATGATGTCCCCATGGGCTCATTGGTAACCTCCTGTTTCGCTATCAGGTGAGCACTACCGGGCAGTCTTCCGGCACGCTAAACTTCTCGCCGCACTCTTCACACTCTACGTCTTTGGCACCACGGGGATCTCCCATCCATCCGCTATGCTCTGCATGACAGTGTGGGCATTCGATAATTGCGGTATAGGCACTGATCTCAATCTTTTCGGTGTTCATCCCTTATCTCCTTTGCCTGCTTTCTCAGTCGCTCGATACGAGAGTTGAGCGTGGGGTGTGTGGCGAAGAGCCCGCCGAAGTCGGACTCAAGATGCCCGCTGACCGTCAGCAGCGCCCTGACACCCTCCTCCGGTGCGGTTGCCCCTGCAGCCACCTTGTCTGCCCGATACTCCATCGCCCGGCCAATGTAGCTGTCCAGATACCGGAACACGAACAGCGAAGCGCTCTCGGCAAACCGTGATGTCATGTTCAACAGCGACAGAAAAAGGGTTAGCGGAAAGGCTAATAGACGCACGACCGGCAACAGATATGTGGTTCTGGCAATCAACATAAGTACGCGCACACGAAGCCGCCCGACTACCCGCAGCGCATCCACGGCCGCAAGCCAAAACGCCCGACTCAGCGAGTCACCATGCTTGATGTGCGCCAGCTCATGCCCCAGCACCCAGGGAAGTTCCCCTTTGAGGGTTTCGATTGCCCCGGTAGTCAGAATGATCGCGCTGCGGCCGGGAGCTGCCATTGCAAACGCATTGACCCCACCTTCTGGCATCAGCCAAAGTGACGGTGTTCTCACCCCCAACTTCTTGGCCAGGGGGACAAGGAGATTCGTGACCATGGGATGGTCTGACTCCAGGCGTACACCCTTGCCTTGCGTGATTGAGCCAACCCGCTTTTTCAGTGGCACCACCCAATACCCAATCAGCATCAGTAGCGTTGTGGCGGCTGCCCCGGCCATCGACCACAAATGGAGCTGCAGCAGACCCGGCGGTTCCGGGACGTAGATGCTAGGCGGTGCCATGCTGTGCCATGGTGTCGGTGCAGTAATGAAGCCCCACATCCCGGCGGGAAAATCGTACCAGCCGGACAAATGCTGTAATGCTGCCCATGACAGAGCCAACCAAATATCAAAAGCCATCACCCAGCCAACCCACAGGGCCAACAGCGATACCAGGATGTGCGTAATACTGAGCAAGGTCAGATCCCTCTATTTCACAATCTTTGGCTTTATCGCCGCTTTGGAGCCACCCTGTTCCAATACTTCCTCGGGCGAAGCCGTAATCGAGCAGGCGGCGTAAAATCGTGTCTCACCACACCGGCAGCGATGACGCTCCAAGGCGAAGTGCGGCTTGTAGTGCGGAGTACCACATCGGACGCACTCGATCTCGATCATCAGGTCACCATCGACTGCCGTGTTAGGCATTAGCGACCCTCCTGCTCTGCTGGTCCTCAATGTGACGACGGAACGGTGGCAGTGAGTTCATCAGCAGTCCTCCGTATCGCTTGGTGACGATCCGACGGTCTAGTATGGTCACCTGTCCCTTGTCATTTTCAGTACGAAGCAGACGCCCTACTGCCTGAATCAGTTTCAGCGAGGCCTCCGGTACAGCAAGCTGCATGAAGGGGTGGCGTCCGGTTTGCTCCAGCCACTCCGATTGCGTGGCCTCAATGGGAGAATCGGGCATAGCAAAAGGCAGCTTGGCGATGATCACGTGCTCACAAAGCTCGCCGGGCAGGTCTACCCCTTCAGCCATGGAGTCCACGCCGAAGATGTAGCTCTGCTTGCCCTGTCGTACCCGCTTGATGTGTTTCTCGATGAGTGCGGGCTTGGAAATCTCCCCCTGCACCAGCAGCTTCTTCTTGAGGTTCGCCGGCAGCCCGGCCTGTACCTCGCGCATCTGCCGCCATGAGGAGAAAAGCACCAGTGCGGAGGCGTTGTCCTGGAGCAACCCCGGCATCATCGCGGTGATCTCTGCGGTGTGGGCATCAGGCCTGCTACCGTCGCTTTGCATCCAGGGCACATAGAGCAGGCCGTTGTTCTGATAGTCAAACGGTGAAGGCAGAGCGCAATACTGTGTCCCGTCGGCTTTACCGAGCCCCATCTTGGCGCGGATGCGGTCAAAGGTGCCCACGGAGCGCAGTGTGGCGGAAGTTACCACCGCCCCGGCGCAGGCTTGCCACAACTTCCGGCGAAGTGTGTCGGCCGCAGAAATAGGTGAGGCCTCGATGATGAAGTCTCGCTCGGTCTGTATTACCCAGCGGGCGCGAGGCGGCTTGCTCTGGTCGTCCTCCTCGGCCATCAGTGTCCACAGACGAGTTGCCTGCTCTGCCTTTCCCTGCAACATGCCAATCTCGGGCATGACGTTCTCAGCCATCTGCGGGGAGATCGTCTTTTCTTCCAGCGCATCGTTCAGCTTCTCGCGCAGCGAGGCGATCACGCGGAACAGCCCACGACTGACCTGTTGGATTTCCTCGGCCTTCACGCGCATCGGCTCGGGGATCTGCCCCAGCGGAGCACGGTACATCGAACGACCATTGACAGGCTGCCCGAAGGGCAAGTCTCTGACCAGGTTACGGTAGTCACCGGCCTGTGCCGTCACTTCCCGAATCAGCTCTTCGGCTCTTTCATATTGCTCATCACTGACCAACCCATCAGGGGCTACGGCGACAATACGGGGCAGCAGCTTTCCGAGCTTGTCGCCAAGGTCTTTCATTCCGCGAAGCGATACTTTGGCCGCAAAGTGTCCGATGGCCTTGCGGGGTAGGTGGTGGGCTTCATCGAAGACATAGATCGCATCTTCCGGGGCAGGCAACACATTATCGGTGCCAAGCTGGAGGTAAGAGAGCACCAGATCGTGGTTGGCTACAATCACATCGACATCACCCAACTCCCAGCGGGCTCGAACAAAGGGGCACTGACGGTAGTTGCGGCAGACCCGGCCCATGCAGGATTGACCATCGGTGCCAATCTGCCCCCATAGGTCATCACTGACTTGCTTGGGCAAGGTGTCACGGCAGCCGTCCCATCGGTTACTGCCGAGGTCTTCGTACATCTGGTACAAATGCTTGATTTCGTCCTCTTCCGGCTGGTACTTCCATACCCCCAAATCCTCACCCTCGAACAACTGCCCCTGATCGGGGTGGTTACCGGTGAGCATATCCAGGTTGTTCCTGCAGGCATAACGACCGCGCCCTTTGGCCACGGCGTAGTTGAACTCGATACCGGAATACTTCTGCATATTGGGAATGTCGCGCTCGATAAGCTGCTCCTGCAGGGCAACTGTGGCCGAGGAGATCACCACTTTCTTGCCGAGGGCCTTGGCCACCGGGATCACCGAGAGCAGGTAGGCCAGCGTTTTGCCGGTCCCTGTCGGCCCCTCTGCAACGATAATAGGTTTACCTCCGTACTCTCCCTGTAGAGTCTTGGCAACTTCGCTAATCATCATTTCCTGACCTTCTCGCGGCTTGAAACCATCGAGCTTACTGGTCAGGTTATCCAGTGCATCTTGGATTTGATCTTGTATGGCGTTGTCCTGTTCCTGTGTCATCCGATTTTGCCTCCGCTTATCTCTACTTCCATGTTACGGATAACGCCAGAAACGCAACCCCTTGGGGCGCGTTACGACACGGCCTTCATAAAGAGCAGACTTTCACCTTCAGGCGAAACTGACCAGTAACCATATTCACTCCAATGCGCGAGGCCCTTTTCGCGCAGATCGAAGAGAATCCTTACCACTCGCGGCTCATGCTGCGTGAAGTCTATGCGCCGGAAAACTTGATTCGGCGTTGCTTTCTCGAAGCCTGAAAGGGCACTCAATACCTGCAGATGATTACTGGTCAACTCTTTCACTCGGCAGTTTCCTCCTCTTCTATCAGTGGAGCACCCTCTTGCTCCTCGTATGTCGCTTTACACTTCGGGTATTTATTACAGCCATAGAAGGGACCGTTGCGGCCATTGCGGCGAACCAGCTTGCCTTTGCCGCACTTCGAGCAGTCAACGTCCGTTACCTGTGGCCTGGGGCGGTTGGCAGCCTCAAAGTCTGGTGCCGGTTCGTCAAACTGGTCTGTTGTGTCGGGAAAGATCGCATCGCAGTCAGGGTATGCAGAACACCCCCAAAAGTGCTTCTTGTTCTTCTTGGACTTACGACGGCGAAGCGGGGCACCGCACTTTGGGCAGTCGTAGTCCGAGTCCTGCTCCTCTGAACGGGGAGGCGGGGCTGGCATCTGCTCCAGCTCGCTCGACAGTCGCTCGTGGTACTTCCCTACTACGGCCTGATAACCAAACTCACCAGCAGCCACTCGGTCCAACACGGACTCGACATTTCGGGTAAAGTCCAGCTCCGCGAACTGAAAGTTGCCCACCAGGTAGTCGATGATCTTCTCCCCCAGCTCTGTCGCGCTGATCTTGCGTGATTTCAGCTTGATGTAGTCGCGCCCCCTGATGTTTTTCAGGATCGCGGCATAGGTTGAGGGTCGCCCTACCCCCTCTTTCTCCAGCCGCTTGACCAGCGATGCTTCGGTATAACGTGCCGGCGGCTTGGTCTTCTTCTCCTGCAGCGCAACCCCGTCTGCCTCGATGTAGAGGCCTTGGTCGAGTTCTGGAAGGCCTTGGTCTTCTTCTTTCTCTTCCTCTTCGCTCTCGTCCGTAGCGTCCATCTTTGTCAGCTTCATCCAACCTTCATCGACCAGCACCCGCCCCTTGGCCACAAAATGCTGCTGTTCGTCGTTCAGGGTTGCCTCACTCTGCAGAATGGCTTTGGTCGAGTCGTACAGGGCATCACGCATCTGGCAGGCGACGGCGCGTTGCCAGATCATCTGATAGAGGGCAGCGCCCTCTTCGCCGTGAGTCTGCTCCTCTTCCTCGGTGAGCTTGGTTCGATAGAAGTCAGTCGGGCGGGTGGCCTCGTGACCCTCCTGTGAGCCGTCCTTGTTCTTCCACTTGTTCGGTTTCTCAGCCAGCAGCTCGTCGCTGCCTGTTCGGTCAATCACCCACTGACGTACCGCCTCGATACCCTCTTCGGAGAGGTTGGAGTTATCGGTACGGTGGTAGGTGATGATCCCCGCCTCATAGAGCTTCTGTGCCAGCTCCATGGTCCTTTCAGGACTCATGTGCAACTTTGCCGAGGCTGCCTGTTGCATCGTGGAGGTGGTAAACGGTGCCGGGGGGCGGCGCTTTTGCGGCTTCTGTTCAACACTGAGCACCGTGAAGCCGGGGTTCGCCTGCACCGCACTCATCAGCTCCTCGGCACTGGCCCGGTCTGTCCAGAGATTAGTGGACTCCTCCTCTTCGGACTCAGCACCAGCCACCCCGCTGTGGTCCCAGTCGGCGTGCCAGCTACCGCCCTCATCGTCCTCGAAGGTGGCGCGTATGCCATAGTGATCTGTGGGGATAAAGCCAGCGATCTCCCGTTCCCTTTCCACGACCAGGCGCAACGCAACGGACTGCACACGACCTGCCGACAGTGGGCTTTCTGACTGGAGTGCCCGCGTCACCATGGGGCTGACCATATAGCCCACGAGTCGATCCAGGGCACGACGGGCTTCCTGTGCGCCTACCTTGTTTACGTCCAAGGTGGACGGGTTGTTGATGGCCTCGGTCACCGCCGTCTTGGTAATTGAGTTGAAGCTGACCCGGTGGAAGGACTTGAGCCTGAGCACCCGACTCAAGTGCCAGGCAATCGCCTCACCCTCCCGGTCAGGGTCCGAGCCGAGGTAGACTTCATCTACCTTCGCGGCCAAGGATTTGAGCTTACTGACTGTCTTTTTTGCCCGGTCGATAACCACATATTTCGGTTTGAAGTCCGGCGGTTCGATGGCGATCTCTTTACGAGGCAGATCGCGCACATGGCCAAACGACGCAGCGATCTCCCAGTCGCTCCCCAGTATCTTCTTGAGGGTCTTGATCTTTGCTGGTGACTCTACGATTAGCAGCTTCTTCATAGTTCTGTAGCCGTGCTTTGATGTGGTCAGTCTACCGCTACAGAACCTTCCCCTGCGTGCCGCTAATTGAACTTTTCGCGCAATTCGCTCTCTCTGTTGGTCCCCATGACCGGAGTTATCCACAATTTCTGTGGATAAGTGCTTCCCTGTTGATAACCGGAACCCGATCACAGCTTGGCTGGTGTTAGATTGAGTAAAATTTGACCACCTACTGATGTTGTTTTGCTCAATATCCCACGCTTTGCTTATTCGATGTTTTGGGTCATTTACCAAGCCTCTTGCATGGTTTTTCTTGTGGCATAGTGACCATGCAATGTAGTAGTGGCATTGCTTCCTCTGCTTCACTCTTTACCACTCCAGAGTGAACTCCTTTAGCCCCGAACCCTCGGGGCTTTTTTTTGCGCCAGAATTTCTTGAGGGGGTTTCTAGGCTTTCAAAAGCCTGCCAGCGAAGCTGAAGGCCTCGGGATCGTGGATGATGATCGAGGAGAAGTCCTCGTGCTGGGGGTTGATGATGATGTTGCGTTCTTGTGGCACTACCGCGCTTGGGACAATGAGGACCGCGCTGGAGCCTCGGGCTATCCACTCCTCACCTACCTGCTGCAGCTCGGCATCCTCGTATCTACCTTGCCAGTCGTCCGGCAGGGCTTCCAGGTCCAGTGAGTCGATGGTAAGTGTGTCGGGGATCTCCGCCTTGATACTGACGAAGTTATTGCTGAAGTGGCTCGGCTCCATGTGAACCAGGGATTCCAGTACGGCGGTGGAGAGGTGTTCGGAAGTATAGACGGCCAACAGACCTTCCGGCACCCACCGACTGCCTGCCTTGCGATTGCCGATCCCGGAGAAGGCGGTCATCGCATACTTCCTTGTCGTGAGCCGCCACACCTCCACTAGCTGTAGACCCCGTGCTCGATGCGTGTCAGGACGCGCTCAACCATGTCGGTGCCTGCCTCGGTATCCAGCAGCATAAGAGGAACATCCCCTAGCGCCCGGTTCTTGGTCTTCAGCCAGTCCAGTGCCACCTCTTCATCCTCGAAAACCTCGTTGGCACGGGCATAGACCTTGGCCAGTCGGTACAGCCGGTCAGATTCCACAGAATCGAAGGGTTTTTTGTCCTTGCGCCGGCGCTGCCAAGTGCGGTCGGAGATACCGATGATCGGCAGCAGGCTGATTTCCTCCATGTGCAGACGCTTCGACAGGTGTCCGATGGTGGTCACCGGTAACCCTTTACGGATGTCTTTAATCGGCTTATAGGCCTTCTTTGCATGACCATACAACGCAATAGTGAGCAGCGCTGTATAGGTGTTGTCCTCACGCTTTCTTAGTACAACACGGTGTTCTGAGGCCTCTTCGCCCCGCTTGAGCGTCTTCACCAGTATCGCGGGGGCTTTGCGGCTCGCGGCTTTCGTCGCCTCTGCAGGTTGTTTTGCTACGCTCATTATTTCGCCCTCAATGCCATCTGTCGCTAATATAGCGTCATTTGTCCGTTTTGGCAAACGCTACTGCTGGTACGCGATACGGCGGAGCTTGAACAATAGCTCACTGGCCAACTCCATGGTGATCTCTTTCTGGTGCGCCTGTGCCCATTCACACATCCTCTCAGGGTCCGGTCGGACCTCGATGTAGCCCTCAGCTCTCGCCTGGGCGACCAGAGACTCAAATCGAGGGTGACCCAGCAGCGTATAGGCCCACATCTTTCGTGTGGCCGCTGATTTGACACTGATCCCACGGCTCGATAGCAGGGAGCGCAAAGCTCTGCCTGTCGCCTTGAGTTGGCTTTCGGTCAGTTCCTCCAAGCAGCTACCCTTTGCACGGACCTTCGTAGGCCATGGCGATCATCAGTCCTGCAACCACAAGGGCTATTCCTACGCCCATGGTTATTCCAGACATAGGGGAGGCCAACATCCCGGCAAACAGAATGGGCACAGCCCCCAACCCAGCAAAGGCAGCCACTACTAGCCAGGCGCGTGATTTCAGCATCTTCTTCATGGTTTTCACCTTTTTACCTTGCTTTCCCGTACGGGAATATCCCCTCTTGAACCAGCACTGAGACAGTGATTTATTCCCGTACGGGTATCCCCTGACGCTTTGCCTCGGCAATGATCGCTCGGCCGGAAGCATCATCAGAGATATACCCTTCCGGCCCTCCACCGGGCAGGAGGGGGTGATAGAACATGCAGTTACCCGCCTCGGCCTGCGACTGGACAAGAGCAGTAAGAATCCCCTTAACCAGTTCCGAGACGGACGAATCCTCTTCGAGCAGTTCGCAGCCCCAATCGGCTGCCGGAACCTCCTCGGCAATGAGGCGTTCACGGTCGTCTCGGCCGTATTTACACAGTACGCAACTCACTATCCCCTCCCATGGTTCAACATCGGCGCACGCGCCCGAATCATGCTCACCACATCAGTGACCGCCATCCAGGGCGATGCGTTCTGGAGCTGGCGCAGCAGTAGGTTCGTCACATAGTAGGCGTCGGTAGCCCCTACCGGCAGTCCTCGCTTGCCCTTTTGCCCCTCTGATACCTCGAAAAAGAAGCTCTGGCCTTGGTTGACCACGCGAAACCCCTTGTTCTTGGCCGGGCCATGATACTGCCCTACTGCCTCCGGCACGAATCCCAGCAACGCTGCGGTTACTGTGACAAGCTCCTCCCGTGTCAGGTTCAATGTGGTTTTATCCTGCCAGTCGAACGACCTGCCGCCACCCTGACTCTTCAGGGCCGCGTCGATCTTGACCGTCGGAAACTTCGAGGCCGACATGGTGGGCTCAAAGCACAGCGCCGCCTTGTTGCCGTAGACATGCACTGTCAGCGGCGACCAGGACTTCTCCTCCTGTGGCATGGAGGGAGCGCCGGCAGCGCTTTCGGCACGGGATGAGAGGGTGATGAGCCACTGGCGTGACCGTTCGCAACTGACCGCGCTCTTGGCGGCTGCGACCAGGGCCTCTGCCCCGAACTGCTCAGAGGCCTTGAGGAAGGCTTGCGGTGAGATTGAGCGCAGCCCGGCTCGCTTCAGGGCGCGGATCAGCTCCATGTACTCAGGCTGCGGGGGGTGTTGCGCTGCGTGTTGCATCATTATCTCCTCAGTGAACGGTTCCGCACTCCGGCACCGCGTTGGCCAGCTTGAAGAAGAACTCGTCGGCCTTTTCCTTATCGTCAAACAGGTATAGCGGTACTGTGGTTTGCTCGTTTCTGCGTGCGTTCTGAATGGCTGTTCGCTCAGTGATCACCCACTTTTTCAGCCGGGGCGCATAGAACGGCTGCATGTACGTCTTCGTGTCTTTCTGGCCCATCATGCTCTCCAGACTCATTAACTCACCTTCTCTTGTTCGATTACTGCTATGACTTTCTCGACCATATCCAGCACTTCGGCCGGACGCTGTTTGATTTCCGAGGCGTAGAACCGGAGCACACGCCAGCCATTGAGCAGCAGCAGCTTGTCGCGCTCCCTGTCCCGCTTGAAATCACCCTTGTGCTTGCCGTGCCACTCCCAGCCGTCGCACTCCACCCCAAGACGGACATGGGCAAAGCCGACATCGAGGCGGAAACGTCGCCCAGGGACCGCACCCTTGTACTCGGGCACCGCCAGATCGCCCCATCGCTCGACCAGCAAACGCTGCAGGATCGCCTGCGGGCTGTCCTCGGCCACCGCCCGCTGATACTTCGTGCGCGGATCGCCTCTCTTGGGGGTGTTCTGCAGCAGCTTGGCTTCCTCCTTGGAAAGCAGCCCCCGCTGAACAGCCTCTTGCGGAGTCATTCTCAGGCCCACTTGGACAAGGCCTCCACTGCTTCGTCCAGAATCTCCAGGCGTACCGGCCTGCCGAAGAGCAGTTCGTCATGCCCGGTCTGCCGGTCGGCGTCCGCCTTCAGGCTTCCGTAGCCACGCAGCGCTAAGTCACGCTCGGCAATCTCGAAGCCATCCGTGGTATCCAGGAGCACTTGCAGCCGCTCCTTGGTCTTCTCCTTCAAATCACGTCGCGGATACATCGAGAAGTAGCCCACGCCGCCATTGCGGGCGACCCGCCCCCGGATCTGGTGCAACTGAGTCAGCCCCAGCCTGTCCGGCTCAACCACGACCACATGGCGCAGGCGCGGGATGCTGATCCCCACTTCCACCACGGTCGTCGATACCAGGATGTCGGCCTTGTCGCTCTTCAGGTCGTCAATCGCCTTTCTCTTGTCCTCCTCGGAGATATTCGCGTGAACCATGCGGGTCCGGCCCGGAAAGCGGCTCTCCCACATCTGGAAGGCCGCTCCTGCCGTGGTGCGCCCCTTGCCTTCTTTCAGGGGGTAGACCACCAATACCTGCCCGCCCTTCTCGACCGTGGCCTCTACCGACTCCATCAGCCGGGCGCGTTCTTCCGGTCGCCACATCTTGCTGCGGATGTGCTTTTCGGTATGTGTCTTGGTCAGACGTGAGACTTGCACCACCCCGTAGCGGATCAGCGCCATCGAGCGAGGGATACAGGTGCCGGAGGCCTCCAGCAAGTGAGCCCCCTGCTCGGCCAACTGCTCCCGCTGGGATCGGGAGAATTTCTGCTGCTCATCGACCACCACAAAGTCGAGCTGGCCAACATCCCGGAATAGTAGCGCCGTGGTGCCCACCAGAATCTTGTGCTGATAGGACTCAGCAGGGTCGTCACCGCCAACCAAGGCCACATCGAGGTCCGGCCAGTTCTCCGTGAACTCCCCAGCGATCTGCGTGGCCAGTGGCCCGGTTGGAGCCAATATGGCCACCCGGCCACCGTGATCGGCTACCGCTGCAGCCGCTACCGCGTAAACAAAGGTCTTCCCGGTGCCCACATCCCCGGAGAGTATCCGGCGCATAGGCACATCCTGCTGCATGTCCTTCAGGGAGTCGTAGATACCCCGGCGCTGCTCATCGGTCAGTGGGTAGGGTAGTGCTTTGACTCGCTGGGCGACCTTCTCCCAGTCGAAACGGAAGGCGCGTGCAGTCCCCGGCCTCGCCTGATTACTCCACGCGGCGGTGACCGCATTCATCGCCGCCAGGCGCTCGATGACTTCCTGTGCCGCTCTCCCCTCTTCCTCAGTCTCGGGCAAGTGGGCAACACAGATGGTATCGGCCAGATCAGAGCCGGTAGCGCCGGCAGCCTCTAGCACCCTGTCCATGTTTCCGTACACCCGCAGGTCTTCAAGTAGCTTCTCAGCAGCCTCGACCGCTACATCATCCAGGAGCCCGAGGACGCGCTGGCGCACCAGGTCCGGCCCGATAACCCGAGGTTTACCGGGATACTTGGGGCAGAGCCTGCCCAGCCATGCCGTATCCACCAGTTCGGCCTTGTTCAGATAGGTTTTGCCGTTGTAGGAGGTTACCTCCCCGGCGACAGCCACCTCCACTTCCTGCTTGAGTTGTTCGGCTGTATCCCTATGGTCCCCGAACAGGGAGAAGTTGACGGTCAGCAGATCATCGCACTTGATGGTGCCATGGAGTTTCGGTACGCCGCGATGAAAGCTAGTTGAGGCGTTGTACGCCATGCGCCCCGCCACAACCACGGCATGTCCATCCATAGGCAGGTCGATTACCTTGCGGACGACGTTTCGATAGTCGCTCCACCCTGTTGGCAGGAGCAGTGCTGCCTGCCAAGATTCCTTGGGGCCGAGGGCTGTGACTCGCCCGAGTGGGTTTTTAACTGCGGTATCCATGAGGTCTATTTTCCATACTTTCTACGAAACGCAACCTTTCACCAGACCTAAAAAAACCGGCGTTCTTGGGCAAACAAAAAACCCTCCCATCCGAAGATGAGAGGGTTTGGGTTATGCCGCCAGGACGTTGGCGGCAAGCTGCGTAGTGGCCGTTTCGCGGAAACGGTTACCCACTTCCTTGCCTACGGCTACGAACGCAGTGTGGATCACCGACTGCCCCAGTATCTCATGGGCCACGGTGTCACTCACGCCGGCGATAAGCTCCTCGGGGATCGTTTTGATCCTTGCGTGCTCGACCGGGGTGAAGAGTCGCTGCTTACCTGTGGTGGGATGCTTCAGGAATGGTTCAGTGCTCCTTGCCTTAGCGTATCCGGCTCCACAGCAACCACAACGGTCTTCGCTACCATCGAGGATTTGACGACGAAAGCCTTTACCTGCCTTCTTGTCGCGCTTCTCCTTCTCATCGAGATAGGCGAAGTCCTTCCAACGAGGTGAGTCATCGGGGATGTTCTCAAGAATCTCGCTGATAGAGCTTTCCGCCTGACGGAGCGGCACGACGTTGCTGAAGTCAAAGTGAATGCCCTTCGTCATCGCCACCATGCAGAGGCGCTTGCGCTCCTCCAGAGAGCCCATATTCTCCAGCACCTTGTCGTGTACCTCGTAGCCCAGCGCCATCAGGACGGACTGGATCACGGTGTAACTGGCGGTATTCTGGTAAGGCCCTACGTTTTCGAGCACAATCGCTGCAGGGTTTAATACTTTGATTGCCTCCAGGAAGGCAACAAAGAGCGGCCCTGCTGTCTCATGCTCCTCTGCACGCTTGAGCTTGTTCTTGGCTCTTCCACTCAGGCTTGCGCCTGTGCATGGAATGCCCGCAACAAGCATGTCCACCTTTGGCAGACGGTGGTACTCCACCTCTTCCATCGGGGCCTCAATAGCGATTGAGTTATCGTCCCATATCGGGTTGTTCTCCTGAGACGCATCGAGATATTTTTTCTCGATCTCAACCGCCCAAGCCAGCCGGGATTTGACCCCTGCCAGTTCAAGGCCTTGATGGATAGCGTTATCGAGCACCCCTCCACCGTGGGCAATGGAGCCGATATTGAGAGGTTCGCCTTTGGCCAGCTTCTCAAAGAGTCGCTGGTAGCGTTCCTTCTCGGCTACATCGTGGTGGTGCAGTGAAACCACAATGCCGTTGGACTTTATGAGCACCCTGACACGATCCACCGGGCCACCGAACAGCTCGGCCAGCTCGTGGGATTCGATGTCAATAATGGGCAACTCCTTGTCCTTGCGCTTACGCTTGGCTACTGAGCGAGTACCTTCGCCAATATGGATGAGGACACGTTCGTTGTCCTTGTCATACTGAACCTGATACTTCGCGCCAGGCTGAATCCCCTGCTTGGACAGGCGGGTGCCCTCCAACCAGAGACGCGCACGGCCACGGGTTTCACTGATTTTTGTATAGACTACAGCAGTCATTTTCACATACCTCCAAGTAATGGACGCATGTGCCCCCCGTCCGGGGCACACGCAAAAGGAAATACCCCGGAACGGTGGGTTTTTAGGGTTTAGTCGATGTCGTCGGTAACCTTACCGATAACCATGACATGGAGGATGCCCCGGAACAGTCCGGTAGTCCCCCTATCGGCTTCATGGCCAACCAGGCGATAGTCAATATCGCTCAGGCCGACACATGTGCCGGTGATCAGCGTCGATACCAGGTCGTTTAACGCCTCCAGGTCACTGGCCACCATATCGCTCATATCGAGCTGGACCACTGCCCGGATGTAGCCTTCATCGTCCATGTAGGACTCAAGCTCTTGCTTGCTCAATGGCTTGTCCTCGATTTCGACAACCTTTTCGCTGTCGTTCTCGTAGTCCTCCATTTCAGCAATCACCTGACGCCATGCGGCTGACTCGGACTCAAAGCTGATTTCCGAACCCTCTCCATTGGGATCTATGAAGAGGTACATGCCCGGCTGGTCCACATCCTCACGGACCTCGAAGCCCATCTTCTGTGCCTCAAGGATTGCCGCGATGATGTCTTCCGGCTCATTTTCTTCAGCCGCCTCGGGCATGGGCTGGGCCTCCAGTCTTTTCGCTATCCGTTCCAGCACCTTGGTAAGCTGCGGAACATCGTGCTGATAGAACTTTTGACCCATCATGGTTTGGTGAAAATCAGTCATTTTCGACTCCTCACAAAAGGCGCACGCTCCCCCCGGCCGGGGAACATGCAGAACAGTTACCCCGGACGGAGGGATTAGGTTATACGACGAAACCGATGGATTTCGGCGTGATTTCCAAGACGAGCGGCTGGCCCGGTTTGAGCTGCGGCAGGATGGTCTGGAAGGAGGACAAGGGCAGTTGCTCGGCCCCGTCATCGCCTCCGAAGGTGGCGCGTTTACGCTCCCACCAATCCTCGAACTCATCGACCTCGGGGTTGATCCCCTCGGCATAGACGACATAGCGCTTACCTTTCTGGTCCGGTGACTTGGCCACCGTGCCATCAGCCATCAGATTCGGCACTGCGTTGGACATCAGGTAAACACCTTGGTCCCCAACGAGCAGTAGCGCAGGTACGTCTTCCGCACCGTAGGCACCCTTGAATTGTTTGGATGATTCGGTGAACTCGACCAGTTTCTTTATTTCGTCTTGCTTGAACTTAATGTGTGCCATGTGATTACTCCTCACAGGCGCACCCCGACCGTCATCGGGGTACGCATAGTTACGTTCCCGTGACGGCGGGTTTAGGCGTAGGCCTTATCCATTGCGTGAGCTGTATCCAGCTCCCACTCTTCCTGCATCTTCAGGAAGTGGAGTGTTTCCGCTGTCGGGTAACACTCCTTCAGTGGCTTGACCGCAACGATCTCCTCGCTCTGGTCCACAATGCAGAAGGTCTTGCGAAAACGCTGACCTTCGTTGAAGCGAACCATGGTCTTGGAGCCAGGCACCTTTTCGTGACCGTAGGACCAGTTGATGTCATACGGCACCTTGCTTACGCCCATGATGTACTCATGTTCAATGAGATCGCTCTGATCAGCGACAACGAACGTGAGTTCAACCAGTTCCCCAGCTTCTTTACGACTTTCTTCCCCCATATTTGGGAGAATCTTGACTGTCCACTGAGGGATGATGATGGTTGCATGAATAAGCATTAGCATTGTGGCACTCCAGATAGGCG
>OBLN01000056.1_pt1 | contig 39004 bp, 32 predicted proteins | sample 1519301 | NCBI WGS metagenome assembly OBLN01 (sample SAMEA2452533, study PRJEB22499) | sediment metagenome | reverse complement strand
TTGAAAATTTTGTCTAATTAGAATGGGAGAGATTAGGAGCTAATTAGATAACCTCTATATGAGAAACTGAAGCAACGTTTTAATCGATGTTAGGATCAAAGGCATTATCTCTGCGTTCTGAATTATATTATCTCTGTAGAAATCCAGAGTAATATTGTAAACCCAAATCAACATGGATGCACTCATTTCTTGAGAATTGCATGCCTGCTAAACATTCATTTAGCAGGCAACACAGATACAACACAACCAACCCGCCGCATGCGGCACAGTCCGTCACCAAAGATGTAAAAAGAAAATCCGCAGAATAGTCTTTGCCTTTATTCAAGCAACCATTTCCATACAGGCCTCACGCTTATTTTCCTGCCATCCATTTCAAGCGCATCCTGCGTATCTTCCGTGAGTATGAGACCTTCTTTCAGCCCGTACTTTTCCATAGCTTCCAGAAGTCCTGAGATTTCTCTTTTTTCATTTGACCTTTCCATTCTCTGAGTTACCTGTATTGCTTTTATGATACGCCCCTTCTCCATCAGTATGAAATCACACTCATTCTTATCCGCGTGGTAATAGATATCATGCCCCCTGTTTTTCAGTTCAAGGAATACAATATTCTCAAGTATCTTGCCTGTATCCTTTGAGAATTTGAAGGCAAGAACGTTCATCAGTCCGGTATCTATAATATAGACCTTCTTCTTTGAATATATCTGCTTTTTAACAGAGTAATCAAAAGCATTGATCGTGAAGATCAGATAAGAGTTCTCCAGATGATCTATGTAATTTTTCACAGTGGTCTGACTGCCGATGCCCAGGACGTTTTTCAATCGGTTATAACTTACCTCTGTTCCTGGATTGTTTATCAAATAATATGCAAGAGATCTTATCGCAGTCTCGTCCTTAACCCCATATCTTACGATTATATTCCTGTACAGAATGTTATCATAGAGGTTCCTGATTATGTCTTTATTTTCGTATTTATAGTACTCCGGAATGCCGCCATTTTCAAGATACTGAGTGAATTCTTTTTTTATTCTTGCTCTTTCCTCTGTAAGATAAAAGTCCTTTTCGGTTTCAATGCCCTTTGAGCCTATGAGCTCTTTAAAAGAGAAGGGATAGAGTTCGAGTTTCACATGTCTTCCGGTAAGCTTTGTTCCCAGCTCCCTGCTCATCAAAGAAGAATTTGAGCCGGTGATGTAGAATTTGAAACCCCGGTCATACATCCGCCTTACGAATGCTTCCCAGTTGGGTATGTTCTGTATCTCATCAAAGAAAAAGACCTTGCTCTCTTTTGATGTTTCCAGGAATGATTCATACAGGGCATTGAAATCACCTACTTTGAAGTCAAGCAACCTTTCATCTTCAAAATTCATGTAATATATGTTCTCTTCCGGATAGTATCTTTTTTTTATCTGTTTTAAAAGGGTGCTTTTACCCGCACGCCTGAGACCCGTAATAACAACTATATGAGGTATTTGTGAGTAACTGTCTATTTCTTCAAGCTTCTGGCGCCTTATTGTCGGAATTTCCCTTTCAAACTCCTGCTTTTGCTCTTCTATGAGCTCCTTTATCTGGTTCGTGTCCATGAATTACATTCTGTGATGAATGCTTATATATATATATATTTCCATTTAAAATAGAGATTATAACAACTATATCTCCATTTAAAATAGAGATATTACTCTCAAAAGCACATTATACGAAAAGCCCAAAAAAACATATCAATCAAAACCATCCCGCCAAAGGCGGCACAGTCCACCGGTACTTAATAAAATAAGCGTCATTGGTAGCAAGGAACATAATTAAACTACCGAAAGTGAATAAAAAGAAAATCAAATGCAATATATGCATGCAAAATCAATATTTCACGCATATCAGTGCGTCTCTGGAGGAAATAGCAAATGGATGATGAGTTTGACTTTGAAAGAACACTGGCGTCATTGACCACTGAGCAACTATGTGACCTGATAGATCATCTCATACAAAATGATCCGGATGTACGTCATTTGACCCTGGAATGGTACAAAAAGATGCTTGAAAGGTCGGATAGTTCATTGCTACGTGAGAAATCCCATCATTTGGATGATGAACTGCTGATGGAATACTGGAGTTATGCAAGTAGCATCATATCCGAGTTCAATGAATATGGTGGTGGCGACGAGGAAGAGGAGGATACGGCTTGTGAGTGGCTTTACAAAATATCTGACCTTATAGAAGAGGGAAACATATCTCATGAAGGGAAGATAGCTTTTATGGAGGAAGCTTTTGTCGAATACGACAAGTATAACTCCGGCTATGAAGACCGTCTTGCAGAGATCTTCTTTGAGCTTTGTGAGACCGATGAACAGTGGCAGTACCTGGTAAGAAAACTAAAAAGATGTCCATCTGATTGGAGAAATAAGCTCGTAATGGATATACTCAGGGACCATCTCCATGATGATGACGCTTATCTGGAGCTTAGGCTGAATAAACTTGAATACGGCAATGACTACTGGGAACTGGCCAGTTTCTACACTCAGCGGGGTAACGTGGACAAGGCGGTTGAAACTGCAGAAACGGGTCTGCTGGAAGGGAAAGGCCGTCTCACTGAATTGTATGTTTTCCTGTTCGATCATTTTGCCAAAATGGGAGATATTTCCGATGCAGAGCGCATTGTTCATAAGGCCCTGAAATCAAAGCATGACGAAAAGATAATGCTTGATAAACTGTTCAGGCATTATCAATCTCAAGGGAACTATCAAAAAGCTAAAGATGCTCTTTTGAAGTCTTTTACATATGCGAGTCGTAGTGAGGAATACAAAGAATATCAAAAGATTAAGACTTATCTTAAAAACGATGACTGGAGTGAAGTCGAACCTGGATTGTTCAGCTCGCTGCGGGACAGGAATATGCTTGCATACCTGCAGATCTGTATGGATAAGAACATGAAAGAGGAAGTGATCAGTAATCTTCTGGCTATGCCAAAGGCACCAGACAGATGGGCTCACTTCAATGATTTCGATAAACTTGCTCTTGAACTGAAAACAGAATTCCCAAAAGAAGTAATTGAATACTACTGGCAAAAAGCCTACTGCAATGTCCCCGGAGGCACCAGGAAGACATACAGGGTTGCAGAGGGCTATCTGGAAATAGTAAGGGACATATACGTTGTCATCTTGCAGGACAGGTCTGCATGGGAGAAACGTTTCACTTCCCTGAAGGTTGAATTCAAAAATAGGCCTGCATTCCTTGATGAAGTCAGTGAGTTGTAGGAGCCACAAGAATAACAGATCTGCCCTATCATCCCATGATTCTGCCAATATCCCCCAGGTCAAAGAGCAATACACCATTGTCCTTTGCAAGAGACTTTGCCTTTGGAGTAAAACCAGACCTTGATATCACAGCAAAGTGTTCTTTCCTTTCCCCATTATACCATTTGACATGTCGGGCCTTATCCATAAGCTCTGCTATAACTTCAGCCCCTACCTTCTGCTTCTGCCATTTACACTCACAGAACAGTATTTGCTTTGTGCCGGTATTGATAGCCACAAGGTCTATCTCATAAGTATTCTTTCCTGGCTCTCCTTTGAATTTGCCCCACTGATTACCGATCTTCTCAAAAGTGAAAGGAAGACTGCCATGCTTATTCATTTCCAGCAGGAACTGCTTACTTATATCCTCAAATACCGGACCTGTAAAGGTATCAAGTTCACTTTCGATTCTTTGCAAAACCCTTTCATAATTTCCCATCTCCAGTTCGGAGAGATGAGAATACACGAAACGGAACCAGAACCTGAAATAGTTGTCATTCATCCGGTAGGACGCTTTCCTTGAGGACTCCGCATCACACACCGGGACCTCTTTTCTCACCAGGTCAAGATCATTTATCAGGATACTGAGATAATAGTCGATAGAAGTGTTCTTTATCCCGGAACTCTCCGCTATTTCCGAAGACCTTGACATGCCGGAGGCTATATTCTTCAGCATATTGAAATAGGTATTACTTTCCCGAAGCTCGGTCTTTAGCAGAACCTCAGGTTCGCTGTACAGCACGCTTGTCCTTGAAAGGAGTTTCCTTATATTATCCTGCAATGTAACAGACTCCAACTCTTCGAGATACTTTGGAGTACCGCCATAGATCGCATAGATATATACCCTCATATCCGCAGGCATTTCAGGAAACCAATCTGCCAGCGCAGCAAACCCGAATGGTTCAAAAGGCATCTGCCCCGTCCTCCTGCCGTATAATGGCGAAGCATACTCGAATATCTGGTGCATCATGCCTATAGAAGAACCTGATACCACAAGGAACAACTTAGAACTTGAAGCCGACTTGTCGATGTGTTTCTGTAAATATGAGAAAACACTGTTATCGATCCGGGAGAATCTCTGGAACTCATCAAATACGACAATGACCCGCTCCTTAAGGGAGTGCAGGAACAATTTCTCAAACATCTCATCCCATGAAGGCAGCCCCAAAAAACTTATGCCGAAATTCTCATGAAAACTCCTGGCAATCTCTGTCCTGGCATCCTGATCATTGAGCTCGGGAACAAGTATATAGCAACATCCTTTTTTCCTTTTAAGGAACCGTCCAAGGAAACGTGTCTTTCCAAGCCTGCGTCTTCCAATAACTGAAATAAATCTGAAATCACCTTTTGAGAACTCATCCTCAATATATTTCAATTCATCTTTACGATTGACAAATTCATACTTTATTGCCATAACAATAATTGTGTACACAATAATACTTAACAATTACCAGAACAGATCCACAACATCCACCATAGTACTCAGACACACAACCATCCCGTCAAAGGCGGCACAGTCCACCGGTACTGCTGGAAAAAAATAGAATATGTAACTCTGTAGAGAGCCTCTCATACATGAAGTATTATTTCAAATGACCCGGGATTGGTCACAAGGTACATGGCCTTCATATTCCCTGCGCATCTCTTCAGCTTTTTCTTTATATATTGCAGCCTCACCGTGCTTTTCCATTTTGGTGAGCAGGCCTGCATATTCCTCAAGATTCATGATATCCATCTCAGGATCTAGGGACTTTACCGGGTTTTTTGCAACCATAGCTGCCCGCATTGCCATGGACCTTTCAAAAGCCTGCTTTGACAATTCTAATTTATCAACGGCACAGTAGGCCTTCCCAAGCCATGTATACACAGTTGCGGTATTATTCAGAAGAACAATATCATCAGTAGAATCTCCGGTCAGAATTTCTATGAGTGCTATGGAGCTCAGATAGTTACTGATGGCCTCTTCCGGGGAGCCAGTACTGAAGTTAATGAATCCTATCTGCCGCAGGGTCTTAGCAAGACATTCCACCATTTCCTCGTTACTCATATCCTTTTTACAGATATTTTCATAATATCTGTGGCAAAGTTCCAGATAGGATCTTGAGATCCCATACTTTTCATCATGCAGATAAAGGCTGCCTGTCAGCAGAATATCCCTGGCCAGCTGATCTCTGTTATACAGGATACAGGGATCATCAAAAAGAAGATGTGAGTACGTATCCAGCGCTTTTGAGTGGAACTTCGACGACATAGCTGCATTCTCTGTTATATCATAAAGAGCAGCCAGAACATTGTATAGGTTTCCGAGTTCCTTAAAAAACACCCCGATATCCGGCGAGCTTTTTACCAGTTCCTCCAGAAGACCGACGGCCTGATGCAAGAGGGAAATTGCAGTTTCATATTGTTCCCGGTCGCTATAGAGGTTTGCAAGGTCTTTCAGAGTTCTTACATTACCCAGCAACGCCTCCTCATGTCCGGGAACCTCTGCCACTATACGCCTGAAGATATCCAGAGCTCCCCCATAGTACTCCTCTGCAAGCTCTTCATCACTATCTGAATACAGGATTCCCATGGAACCAAGGAAATGTGCAATTTCTACCTCATAGCCCCTCTCTTCAGGATACTCCAAAAGCAGTCCCTCATAAACAGCCAGCCCCTTTTCATAGTATTCTTTTGCTTTTTCCGTGTCTTCTTCAAATCCATAGAGATGTGCTATCTGGTCAAAAGTATCTGCAATACACAATTTATTATCTATTACATCGATACCCGATTCGATCATGGAATTATAGACCCTTATCTCATTCAGATAGCATCTGACTGCTTCTTCGAATGGTTCATTTTCCTCAAAGAATATGACAATACTCTCAAGCAGTTCAATATACCCGTCAAATAAAAATGTATACTTCTGTGGTAATTCAAAGAGATCTTCAAAAGCTTCCAGTGCCTTCTCATAATAAGATCTTGCTTTATCGTAATCATCTGATTCTGAAAAAAGCAGTCCGATCTTCTCGAACGTTTTGCTGCGGTAAAGCAGGTAGAAAAGATTCTCGTGTTCCTCGCAGAGCTGGCTTTCAATCACGGAAAGCAATTTCAGGTAATACTGATACGCTTTTTCCGTCTCACTTATCTTAACGTAGAAAGAAGCTATAAGATTATATGTCTTCACCAGCAAACCGACCAGCTTATTATCATCCGGCCTGCCTTCAAGAATGGTTTCAGAAATATCCTGCAGTTTCTCATATACCTGCTTTGCCTCTTCTGTATAATCGTAATCCATGCAGAAGTCTGCAAACTGCTCTGCCATCTCATATAAACTGTCAGAAGTGTCCGGATCATCAGGGTCCAGTTCCATCATCTTCCCACAGGCCCTCATGATATCCAGTACGAGCGCTAACTGGCTTTCAGCCCGCAGAGCCACCATGTGGCAGAATACGATGCCTGAACTTACCCTCATGTAATTGGTTAAATATTCAATATCATCTGGTTTATAATTAAAGAGCCCTGCATATTCCTCGCATATCTTTCCGAATGTCGCTTCCTCATTTTCACAAATGCTCTCTGCAAGTGTATTTTCATCAATTTTCCCCAGAATGCGGGCGACAGAGAGCATAGAATCTGCAAGAACTTCCTGAGATTGATATTTAGCACAGTCTTTAAAAAACAACTCTGATGAAAGCTCAAAAGCATCTTTGTAAATATCCAGAGCTTCTTTCAGACGATCAGTATCCTCATACACTCTTCCTTTCAGTAGCAGGCTCATATGGGCAAGTTGAGGTGCATTCTCACCCTTCAATTGCTTTTCGGCCTTTTCCAGTATCTTAAGGACTTTGTTGTAGTTTTCTTTTTCAAGAAATATAGATGCAGACCTCAACGAGCGGTAAATAGAATCTATGACCTGTTTTGACATGAAAATAGATAGGATTTAAGGTGGTTATATATTTTTATATTTCTGCCTACACTGTCTGACAATTTAACGCCTGGCTCTTGTTGTCTGATACTTATGGGATATGTTTCTGGATTTATAAAGTTATCACATTTTGTTTTCAGACCAATAGAAGCACGTCGCAGATACAAAGCGACCATCCCGCCGCAGGCGGCACAGTCCAACAGTACTGGAAAATAGAGGATCCATAGGTAGCATATCAAAGATAGAATATGCAGCTATATCTAAAGAGAAATAGATCAAAAATAACTCAGAGTATTACTCAAGCAACCATTTCCATACAGGCCTCACGAAGATCTTTCTCCCATCCATTTCGATCAGCTCTTCAGTATCCTTTGTGAGTATGAAACCTTCTTCCAGGTCATACGCTTTCATTGCTTCACGTAACCCTTCAAGCTCGCGTTTTTTGTTATCCGGATTCAGCTCCTTTGTAACCTGGATAGCATTGGTTATTTTGTTATCCGCTTTTATCAGGAAATCGCACTCATATGATCCTTTATGATAGTAAACTTCGCTCTGTCTTCTTATAAGTTCTATGAATACAAGGTTTTCAAGCAGTCTGCCGTAGTTCTCTGAGAATTTGAAAGACACCGCGTTTATCAGACCTGTATCAAGACAGTAGATCTTCTTTGGATTTGCAAGTTGTTTCCTGAGGGAAAAATCGAATTTGTTGATGGAATATAAGAGATATGAGTCTTCTGCGTAGCTCAGGTACTCTTTCACCGTATCTGCAGATATTTCCAAGACATTTGCTATGATGTTATAGGAAAAAGGCTTGCCGACATTTGAGATAATGAAATATAGCAAGTTTATTACATCCCTGTTGTTCCTCAGTTTATGGGGAAAAATTATGTCTTTCAGGTATATGGTCTCATAATAGTTCTTCAAAAGCTCTTCTTTGATAGTATTGTCCTCTTCCAGGGATATCCTGGGGAAAGAACCATGCCTGAGATATTCCTCAAACTCCATTTTTTTCTCGGTGGATGTCGGCTTTTTCAGTCCTTTGAAATCCAGGTGTTCTTTAAAAGTTAGTGGAAATACCGTTACTGTAAGGTATCTTCCAGAGAGGCGTGTGATGGTATTCTTTTTAAGCAGGGATGATGTGGAACCCGTCAATACAAATTTCAGGCGCTTGTCAGTATCGTATAATGTTTTCAGTGTCTGTGTCCAGTACTTGAAGTTTTGGATCTCATCAAGGAAGATGTAGTATCTTTCTTTTTTCGTTGCCGCGATATGATCTTCAATGATACCCGAAAGAAGAACGGCACTCTCTGACCTGCTCTGGAACACAGGTTCATCAAGGTTTATGTAAAGTACCGACATGGCCTCGTTTTCAGGCAGTTCAAGACTGCTGATGAGCTGGTATATGAGAGTTGACTTGCCCGTCCTTCTTGCACCAAGTATTAGCAGTATCTCTTCCGTGCTCATATATTTAGATAAACGTGGATAATAATGAAGACGAGGTATTCCTCTATTGTAACTTTTCCCGAACCACCAGGGATTCTGCTTTTCCAGCACATCTTCTATCAGCTGTTCCATGATTGCTTATTTGAGTTCAACTTAGATAAAATCACCGATTATAATCTATAATTTTATCATTTTCTATAGGTTATAATTGACAATTTTTTACATATATTCAGATTACAATCTATAATAACATACATTCGATAAAATCTGCATAATAAAAAACAACCATCTCACCGCAGGTGGCACAGTCCGTCGACACTGTTGGAATAAAGAAACATATGTGACTCTGTAGTGTTCATTTCAGAACTACCATGCAGTAAGTTACTGCACAGTAAGTATTTGTTGTTAATATTTAAAGTCAAACTTTGTTGTCACAGCAATAATAGCAAACAATCATCACTACCATACAGCCGCAGGCGGCACAGTCCATCGGCACTTCACAAAAAATTAATTTATCTGCACATATCTAAAAAATACAATTTCATTCAAGCGGCTCATACCGAAACCCGAACCCCAGGTCCTTCAATGCAAGCAATGCCATGAACATCACACAGAATATGAAGAACACCGACACAAAACAGGCGAAGTTGTAATGGAAGAAATCCACGCCCGAAAGTCTGACATTCATGAAGGCGAATATGCTCAATGGTTCATTATATACCGGATACAGGTAAGTAAGACCGCCATCAGCTATGTCATCCAGCAATAGATGGGAAAGAAAAGCAGCCTCTGCAAAGATCCCCAGAGATGATGCCTTTGAGATGTTCCTGTATATCATGTGCCCCAGTGTCAATGCTAGTATGAATGCCACAAGGCCGAAGAACAATGAATGTGTCGGAACCGGACCGATACTTGTATGCTGCAGGTTTCCATATAATAAATAATTCCACACCGCAGGCACGTCCGGGAACACCGAACCTATACTTCCGACAAATAATAGCAGGCTTAAATGTTTTACATCCTTAAAGCCTATCTCCCTGCGAAAACCGCTTCCTGCAATTGCAAAGACCCCGACAAGGGAGATGCAGAATATAAAGAAGCTCAGGTGAAATGCTGGATATGGCATGGCATTATTATATAGTTTATTTTTATATATAATTGCTGTTCGATCATCAAACCAAATATGCTATCCGTTCAGTCCAGAGTTGACAATCCAGTATAGAAAAGTGAGTTTACCAACCACCGATACAGTATCATAAAAATAGACAAGAACGGGCCCGCCGCGATTCGAACACGAGTCGATGGGTATCTCCGGACCATTTTGGTCACATCGAAGCCCATCAGGATATCCTGGCTACCCTACGAGCCCGCAAAGCAACTACTGATTGCTGCAGCCTGTATTAAATGTTTCTATCATATGAATCCTGATAGCATTTTAATCGCCATTATCAGGAGTATGGCCCCGAACATCTTTTGCAGTGTTTCCGCCTTTATCCTGCCATGCATCAGGTGAGAACCCAGCTGTGCTCCCAAAAACGATGCAACTACAGCAGCAGCCACCATGTATGGGTCAGGATCCCATGAAGATGCATGTGCCATGAATGCAGAAAGGGATGTGAATAGCACTATAAAGCCCGAACTTGCTGCTGCCCGTTTAATAGTGAAGCCCAATATGAGCAGTAGTGGGACGATGAATGTGCCACCGCCAATTCCAAGCATACCTGATACAGTTCCTATCAGAAATCCGCAGATAACTATCAGCAAATATCTTTTATTTCCATCTATGTGCTTTTCCCTGTACATGACCTGTGCCCTGGAAAATATCATCTCTTCGCCGACAAAGAGCATTAGCATTGAAAACACAAAAAGAAGAAGACTTACAGGTACTATCTTCGTGAAATATGCTCCTATCTGTGCCCCGATCATCGAGGCAATTATGAATGGTATCGTTATCTTAAAATCCACCATCTGTTTTCTCACGTACGTGATAGCTGCAGATCCTGAGGTGATAGTGTTCAGAAGCAGTGCAATGGTGACAGATGAAATGAAATCTCCACTTATCCAGTAAAAAAAAGGCACGTAGAATATGGCTCCGCCAAGTCCGATCATTGAGAAAAGCGAAGATGCGCAAAAAACGATAAGTGCAAGAGTTATTATTTCCATTAGAAACTATCCGAAGAGGTAATCATTTTTGTAAATCACTTGACCTTGACGTACTTATCCTTGAACATCTTAATTTCTTCTTTTCCGCCTACAACAGCAACAACATCTCCTTTCAATATTACTGTGGATGGCAGTATGTCTGTGATGATCTTTCCATCTCTTTCAATTCCGATTATTGTACATCCTACTTTGTTTCTCAGGTCGATGCTTACAACCGTTTTATTTGCAAGCTCTTTATCATCTGTAACTGTGTGTTTCTCGATATCTATGCCTTCATACAGCATAATATCTTCATCCATTTTCTTGCATTCAACATCAAGAAGGCAATGGGATGTCATTTTTGCAAGCATCTGGCCGGCAACTATTGGCAGTGCTGCAACATAATCAGCACCTGCTTTGTATATCTTGTCAATTGATTTGTAGGAATTTGCCCGTGCTATGATGGTGGACTTTGGATTTAATCCTCTGGTTATAAGTGTAGCAAACATGACATCGGTATCTTCATTCAGGGATATGATCACCGTGGAAGCATCCGGGATGCCTGCCTGTATAAGGATGTCTTCTTCAGTTGCATTGCCCACAACATAGTTGTAATCTGCATTTTCGAAATTGTGAACATTGGAATCTACAACAGTGAACCTGATCTCAGCATACTTGAGAGTTTCCACTACGCGTCTGCCAACATCTCCGCATCCGAGTACGACCAGATATCCTTTGTCAGTTGCATTTCCCATTCATGTCACTCCATATATTGCGTCAGTTTCTTCAGACGGGATAATTGCTCACTTGAACCTATTGCCAGCAGAACAGAATTGTCCTTTATTACTTCATCCGATCTGATAATGAAGGTAAGGCTTCCTCCTTTCCACATACCCACAACATTGGCGCCGGTCTTCTCCCGAATGGCTGCATTTTTCATTGTCTTTCCCACAAGGGGACTTTTCGGGTATATGGGCAATTCCACGATGCTGACACCTTCAAAGAACTCTGTGGCTCCTGTCAGCCTGTTAACAAAAGGATCAGCTGCTTTTCTTCCGATGAACCTTCCAAACATTTCCTTTGGGGAAACAACACTGGTGGCACCGGCATATTTCAGGTATTTTTTATTGGACCTGTCTTCAACCATGGCTATTATATTAAGATCACTGATATTACGGGCTGTCAGTACGATGTTTGCATTCATTTCGTCTGAACGGTTTGCGATCAGGAAATGTGCATCTCTGATATTTGCATATTTCAGGGTCTCTTCTTCGTATACAGTGCCAAATATGGCATGAATATTTCTTTTCAGTAGATCCTTTACAAGTTCCGGATCCTCTTCTATCAGGATATAGGGAACATTATTCTCATTCAGTTCCTCGATAAGTGTTTCTATGAGCCTGTTATAGCCGCATATTATGATATGGTCCCTGAGGTTCTTCGGAGCTTTGGTGGGTATGTTCGAATGGATCATCTTTTCCATCCAGAGTATGATTATCAGGGTGAAAAGTATTCCAAAAACAAGAGGTATCCCTGATAGCTGTACAAAGACTGAGTATATTTTCCCCAGGGGAGAGATTACAGTGATGTCCCCGTATCCTACTGTTGTAAGGGTGGAGATCACCCAGTAAAAAGCATCGTAAAGGTTTGCATACGCGGTCTGACCTTCATAGAGCATTATCCTTATGAAAAGAAGCATGTAGAACAATATGATAGCAAGAGCTCCGGTGACTGATTTCAGCAAGGTCATATGCCAGAGGTGTCTTTTTCTCATATAGTTCGCCTTTACATTTCAGCTTATGTTTGTTTACTTACTTGTTTGCCTGTTGTGCTCAGAAACCATGTACGATATATGGTCCGAATATCATGAACAGGAATGACAGAAGTATCAGCATTGCAAAGGTAGCGGCTATCAGTGCGGATATGTGCTCTGCCTTTTCTTCATTACCTGTGATCCTGAACAGGAATGCATTCATGTAATCTCTGAATACGTGTCCTCCATCAAGGGGTACGGCAGGCAGACAGTTGAACAGGCCTACGTAGAAATTCAGCCATCCTATCCACAGAAGTGCATTTGCAAGCCAGAAAACACCAATTCCGAAAGGTGCTGCCCATCCGACAGGTTCGTAGAACTGTGCCAGTGTTCCGCTGAAACCCGGGAATCCCTCTCCTGCAAAACCGATGATCGGCAGTCCGAGAAGTATTATCCATCCGGTGACGCCTGTAAGCATCTGCGGTATGCTCTTAAACAGGTCCAGGTAAGCAGTGGCTGGGAACTCTCCGACAGTGATGCCGAGGGACGTTTTGATCTGTCCGTCCACACTTGTAACAACACCCAGAAATCCTTTGTTCTCAATGTCAGGGTGTTCTGCAAGGGTAACATTATATTTTGTGGTACCTTCGGCATCGTCTGTTCCAAGTTCAACGGTCACTTCCTGTCCGGGTTCACTGTTGTTCATTACATTCCTGAAATCTGTGTATGAACGTATCGGGATTTCGTCTATATACAGGATGGTCATGCCCGCTTCCAGTCCTGCAGCTGATGCCGGTGAATCATCAACTATGCTCTGTATCAGTATGCCTGAAGGTTCAATATCAGTGTCTAAGACCTCGGCTTCATAGCTGGATATCTCCCTGTCTGATGCCGCATGGACTGTAACCTGCGTTCCGGTTTCAAGCCCGTCAAGATATTCCAGCATCTCATTGACATTGCTTATTGGGGTATCATCTATCTGTGTGATGACCATATTTTCCCGAAGACCGGCTGCATAGGCAGGACTTTCTTCCTGCACACCAACTATCATTGTGTCGCCCAGTGGGGAAAGTGATCCAAGGACCGGGCCGAACAGGAGGCTGAATGCCAGGAGCGCCACAACGAAGTTTGCCATTACACCTGCTGCAAGGATGCGTGCTCTTTGTTTACGGCTTGCGATCTTCTCATCATTTTTGACGACTTTGCTGACAACTTTCTTCTCTTCGTTGTCGTCTATTACTATTCCAAGCCTGCGGTCTCCGTATGGGTCATCTGCCTCATTGTATTCTTCTTCTTCCCTTTTGCCGAAAAGTTCCTCTTCATCAGGTTCGGCAAAACCTCCTATCGGAACTACCGCAAGCAGAATTCCCATGGATTTCACTCTTATGTCCTCAACACGGCAGAGAATGGCATGTGAGAACTCATGGACTATCAGGGTAACAACAAGTGCGATTATGCCCCAGGTCAGTGGTATGAACTCATTGACACCGGGTATAAGGAAAATATTCCTTGCCTCATTGAATTTACCGGGCTGCGGCATTGAATTATCTCCAATGGAAGCTATCATTGCAATGTCAGATAATATGATCACAAGGAACATTGCTATCATTCCAATGAACATTAACCGGATGCCTATATCTGCATAGACTCTCCAGGCTTTCTTTGGAATTGCAAGTTTGTCCAGGAGTTTCAGCCCGCGTGTTGTTCTTATCATCAGGACCGGTCCATAGGTACTGATGTTATACTTTTTCAATATTCCTTTCCTTTCAAGCACTATTACGGCCATCCAGTAAAGCAAAAAGAGTGTTAATGCAATGTTTGTTCCGTCCAAAAAAACTCTCCGGCGTTAGTGTTAATTAAATATGGTCCTAATTCTTTTTATAAGGTATATATCTTTGTCATTATACTTTGCAGAATGGATATATACTTTTTCAGGCAAGGTATGTGGGTAAATTAGTGGGGCAGATGTTTATATATTAATAGTAAATATAATAAAAGACGGGTTAAATTTATATACGTGCGTTTTCAAATGTACTATCGATACTTGTCTGCTCTCCGTCTATATTATGCAGGGGCCAATGCAAGGATAATATATGAAACGTTTGACACCCAGGTTTTTAAGGATGTCTTCATTTTATCGATTATAAATTGCATAAAAGGATAAGTATAAAAACAATAAGGGAAATAAGGCAATTACAGAATTTCAAAACGTTGATAAACGTTGATAAGTGGTTACAGTAATTTCGAGCAACAACTGTAAAACCATGACACTATACCGAAATGTAACATATCCGTGAGGGGATGAATGTGCAGTCAATAGTCCAGGAAGCATTAAAACACACAGAGAAAGAGAAAGAGTACCGCCAGTCGATCGCAGTTAACGACCAGTTCAGTGACATCCTTGGCCAGCCCAGGATCATGATCGTTGGATGCGGTGGTGCAGGTAACAATACTATTAACAGACTTTACAACATGGGTATCGAAGGTGCCGAAACAGTGGCTATTAACACTGACAAGCAGCATCTCGACCTTATCCGTGCAGACAAGAAGATCCTTGTGGGTAAGACACTCACCCGTGGTCTTGGTGCCGGTGGTTATCCGGAAATTGGTGCCAAGGCAGCAGAACTTGCACGCGGCACCCTTGAAGAGATCTTCAAGAATGCAGATCTTGTTTTCGTAACAGCTGGTATGGGAGGAGGAACCGGTACCGGCGTAGCTCCTGTAGTTGCTGAGATCGCAAAGGAACAGGGCGCAATTGTCGTAGGTATGGTATCCAGTCCTTTCAGAGTTGAAAGGGCAAGAGCTGTCAAGGCAGAAGAAGGTCTCGAAGACTTCCGCCGTGCAGCAGACACAGTTATCGTACTCGATAACAACAGACTCCTTGAGTATGTGCCAAACCTTCCAATAGACCAGGCATTCTCAGTTATGGACCAGATCATCGCGGAGACTGTAAAGGGTATCACAGAGACCATCACCCAGCCTTCACTTATCAATATTGACTACGCTGACATCAGGGCTATCATGAGCTGTGGCGGCGTTGCTGTAATGCTTGTTGGTGAGAGCAAGAACCAGGACAAGAGTGACGATGTAGTTCGTGCAGCACTCAACCACCCACTTCTTGATGTAGATTACAGAGGCGCAACAGGCAGTCTTGTACACATCACAGGTGGACCTGACCTCAGTCTTAAGGAAGCTGAAGAGATCGCTGCTTCACTTACATACGAACTGTCCCCAAGTGCAAATGTCATATGGGGTGCACGTATCAGTAATGAATACGAAGGCAAGGTTCGTGTAATGGCTATAATGACAGGTGTCCAGTCAGCACAGATACTTGGTCACCCTCAGTGCAATATTGTCCGTGAGAGTGCACCGGTTTCAAACAGGGTCGCTGAAGCACCACGTTCATACAGGCGTGCAGGCACATCCGTTAACAGAGTAAGTCGTCCAGTTGTGGAGCCAATGCACACCGGCGCAAATGGCGGTTCAATAATAGACATTATCCACTGATCTTTAAACTACTTGTCCGGCTCAGGCCGGATCTGCCTTTCTGGCAGTTATTCTTTTTTACTTTCACTGCTATTTCCATTCATGAAAATACTGGTAGCTACGGGCAGGCTTGCAGAGCAGACTGTAAGGAATGCTGTCGGTGACCTTGCCGATGTGCTTATTGTTGATACCAAGGTAGCCGCATTCATCACACCTCGCAAACTGCTTGCGGCAATAGCAGATCAGCTATCTTCCTTTGATCATGACCTGATCTTCATTCCTGGTCTCGTATCCGGTAATTTTACAAAAGCTGAGGATGAACTTGGATGTAAGATACGTCTGGGGCCAAAACATGCTTATGATCTCGGCTTTGTACTCCCTTTTGCAGGGAATATGGAATTTTCCACAAGTGTACCTGCCTGTGAACTGCTTGCAGATGTCAGGAGGGAAATGGCTCTTGAAAAAGTGCAGGAACTTGAAGATGCTGCAGTTGTCCCCCTGACACTAGGGAATTTGAAGATAGGTGGCAATTCCCGCATGAAAGTGATGGCTGAGGTAGTGGATGCCACAGGACTGGAACCTGAAACACTTGCTCTGAGGATACGCAGTTTTGAGAAAAAAGGTGCAGATATAATAGACCTTGGAGCTTCCCTGCATGCTACACCTCAAGACGTAAAACGTGCTATCGGAATAGCCCGGGATACCACGGATCTTCCCCTGAGTATAGATACGCTCGATCCGGTACTTATCAGGGAAGCCCTGAATTGTAGTATTGATCTTGTGCTGAGTCTTGCCAGCAGCAACATTGGTGATATAGGTCCTGAAATTGCTGAAGCTGGTGTGCCTGTTGTGGTCATACCTGATCCGGGAGAGGGTTTTGAGAGCCTTGTCGGCAATATGGAACTGACGCGTGCATCAGGAGTAACTAATCTCATAGCAGACCCCGTCCTTGACCCGATAGGTCACGGAATTGCCGGTTCGCTTGTCCGGTACATGGATTTCCATATACAGAACCCCGATATTCCCATTTTTTTCGGTGTAGGTAACGTAACAGAACTGATTGATGCTGATTCCACAGGCGTCAATGCGACATTATGTGGCATCGGTGCAGATGTTGGTGCAAGCATTCTCTTCACTCCTGAGTACAGCAACAAGACCCAGGGTTCCATCAATGAACTGAAAAGAGCATCCCAGATGATGGTGCTCTCAAAGGAACGCCAGAGTTCACCAAAAGACCTTGGTATAGACCTTATCGGGATAAAAGAGAAAAGAAGGCGTACGGATTCTGTTCTCCCGGATAAATTCATCGCTGCGGAAAAGAATAAAATGTGGACCCTTGACCCCAAAGGCAGTATAAGGATAAGCATAATCCCTGACATCCATGGAAAAAAAGAAGGCTTCATCCTTGCTGAACATGACAGTGCATCCATTGTCGGGAAGACTGCAAGAGAGGTAATGGACACGATTCTCAAAATGGAGCTTGTTTCAAGAATGGAACATGCAGCCTATCTGGGACAGGAGCTTAAAAAAGCGGAACTTGCTCTGAAGCTTGGAAGAAGTTATTCTCAGGATGATGAATTCTAGTATTTCTATTTCTGATCAGTGATGCAGATGATACATCTCTGGTTCTGGGGATGTGTTTTGCTCGAATAGCTTGCATATTTAATCAGTCACCTTTATATAATTATGGAAATATATTGTATGTTTAGTGATGCCTTTCAAATACAAGATTCTGATAGTGGATGATGAACCGCTGAATGTCGAGTTACTCTCTGTTTATCTTGGGGATACATATGAGATTGTAACTTCATACAATGGCAGGGATGCACTTGAAAAAGTTCAAACTGAGTGCCCTGATCTTATTCTTCTGGATGTGATGATGCCGGACATGAATGGTTATGATGTTTGCCGTACCATCCGTAATGAGTTTAAAATGGATTTTATTCCCATAATAATGGTGACCGCTCTAACTGGCAGGGCTGATCATCAGAGGGGAATCGAGGCAGGGGCAGATGAATTCTTAAAGAAACCCATAGGTAAGTTCGAACTTGACAAAAAGATAACCTCTCTTCTGAGGATCAAGGAACAGCATGATAGTCTCCTTACGGAAAAGAACAAAGCCTATCATTATCTTGATTATGTCGGTGTACTTGTTGCAGTTCTTGATACTGATTATAAAATCACGCATATCAATAAAAAAGGTTCTGATTTCCTGGGCTACAATTTTGAGAAATTGATCGGTCGTGAATGGGTTGAATCGTTTATACCAAAGGATTCGGTAAATGGTATACGAAAACATTATGACGGTCTTGCATCAGGCATGCTGGAACCCTATGGGTATTGTGAATTCCCTGTTATCATAAGTAATGGTGAAGAACGGCTTTTCAGGTGGTATGACTCTCCGCTGTTCGATGATTCAGGCAATACTACAGGGATTCTGATATCCGGAGAAGATATCACTGAGATTAAAAAAGCTGAAAAGCAACTTAAAGAGTATGCTGTCCAACTGGAGCGTTCAAACGATCTGAAGGATCTTTTCACAGATGTTATGCGACATGACCTGCTAAATCCGGCAGGCCTTATCAAATCCTTTGTCGAACTGCTTGTTGAACTGGAATCCGATGAATATAAGAAACGCTTGCTTGGGAATGTGAATGAAGCTACTGAAAAGCTGATCGCGATGATAGATGATGCAGCACATCTGGCGAAACTGGAATCAGTTGATGATATTAGTTTTGTGAGGGTTGATATCCGTTCAATGCTGGCCGGAACTGTGGATGGCTTTATGTATCAGATCAAAGACAAGAACATGGATGTTAAGGTCCACCTGGAAAACGAATGCTATGCTGTTGCCAATCCTATGATAGAGAGGGTATTCGTTAATCTGTTATCTAATTCGATAAAATATAGTCCTGAGGGCAGCACTATAACAATAGGGGTTGCTGATATGGACGACAAATGGAATATCAGTTTTAAAGATCAGGGTGATGGAGTACCAAATGCCAGCAAATCTTCTGTCTTTGAACGTTTCAAGCGTCTGCATAAAGAAGATATTCGCGGTACCGGTGTTGGTCTTGCCATTGTCAAAAGGATCATGGATCTGCACAGAGAAACCATAGCTGTCGATGATAATCCTGAGGGCCAGGGCAGTGTTTTCTGGCTGACACTCAAAAAGGACTCCTGATTTTGCTGTTCCGGGATTTTTCCCGGTTTTTTTTATATCTGTGTAGGCTTATTGCACATCGGAGTTAAATGCCACTGCTTAGCGAAAAGAAAGTATATGATATTCGCAAAGAATCGTCAATTATATATTCTTAACGGCCTAATGTCACTCGATCAACAGGTTAAGAGTGATAAACGTGATAAGTGTTAACGAAAAGGGATTAGCAATAATCGATGAGATGCTTGACTGGGAAGAAGAACTGAAAGTCGAGTCCATAGAGCTTGATAACGGTGCTACCGTTATTGACTGTGGTGTGAATGTAGAAGGTGGCTATGATGCTGGTATGTATCTGTCCCGTCTTTGTCTTGCAGACCTTGCAGACATAAGCTACACCAAGTTCGATCTGAATGGTCTTCCAGTACCTGCTATTCAGGTAGCTACTGATAATCCTACCATTGCATGTATGGCATCCCAGTATGCAGGCTGGAGAATTGCAGTCGGCAAGTATTTTGGAATGGGTTCAGGTCCTGCAAGGGCACTTGGTCTTAAACCAAAAGAACTGTACGAAGAGATAGGTTACAAGGATGACTCTGAATTTGCAGTCCTTGTAATGGAATCAAGCGAAATACCAACCGTAGAGGTTGTAGAGTACATTGCAAAACACTGCAGTGTCGATCCTGAAAACGTTTACATTGCTGTTGCACCTACAGCTTCAATTGCAGGATGTGTCCAGATATCCGCACGTGTTGTCGAGACAGGTATCCACAAGCTCGAATCCATCGGATACGACATAAACACCATCAAGAGCGGTTTCGGTGTTGCTCCTATTGCACCTGTTGTCGGTGACGACACAAAATGCATGGGCTCCACAAACGACTGTATCATCTACTGTGGTGAGACATACTACACCGTTGAGTACGGAGATGCAGAGAAACTGGAAGAATTTGTCAAGAAGGCACCATCCACAACATCAAGGGACTTCGGCAAGCCATTCTACACAACCTTCAAGGAAGCTGAATTCGACTTCTTCAAGGTTGATGCAGGTATGTTTGCACCAGCCAAGATAACAGTGAATGATACCAAGAGCAAGAAGTCCTTTACAAGCGGAAGGATCAACCCTGGTATTCTCCTGGAATCCTTTGGTGTAAAAGAAGTCTAACTCTAGAACATACTTAAAATATACCGATACAACCTTAAGGGTTGTATTACTTTTTTCTTTTGGAGACAGTCTAATGCAGATAATAAGCACTTCAAAAGGTATCGGTGGCCAGCTTACAGAATTCAGGAAACTTGTGAACGGATCCAAAAGGATCACTTTTATCGGCACTGTTGGTTTCTGCACCCCGTTTGCGGAACTCATGGCATTCGTCCTCAGGGGCACAGGTAAAGAATCAATATTCCTCCCAAATCTGCAATCTGATGAAGCACGTATAATAGTTTCATCCTCTCAGGGAATGCAGCTTGGTGATATAGTAGACCCTTCTGCAGATACTGTGGTTCTTCTGGGTGGGCTTGCAATGCCAAAGATAGGTGTTGAACCTGAAAAGATGAAAATGCTTTTAGATAACTTATTACAGGATGCTGAAAAGAAACTTGTGATAGGTGTTTGTTTCCAGTCAATGCTGATAGAACAAAAATGGCCTGAAATAATAGATTTTGACTATATTATAGATGCAGACCTTACCAATGAGGTCAAAAAGGTATAATGCAATTCGTCCAGAATTGGTAATTTCGTCTTGATAATTGCTTCACTTTCTTTTTTGATTCAACTGATCCGGGCATCTACTACCACATGCCAGATGCCGGGGGAATATTTTTTGATCTTCCTGCAGTCCAGTATTTCCACATCTCTGCCGATCTTTGAGGCCGCATGCTCAATACGGCTTATAGGTCTGGAAAATATAAGGGTCTCAGGTGTAGTTTCGTGGTAATGGAGGACACCGCCACTTTCTTTCAGGGCTTTGATACCCTGTTCAAGATAGTGGTGTGTAGTACCTACGTATCCCATGATCACTCTGTCCGCTATTCCTTCGGGTGTAAGTTCAGCACAATCACCGTTCCTTGCTTCAACTATGTTTTCCACATGGTTCAGGATAATGTTCTCCCGGAGGTATGCATATGATTGCGGATTTATCTCAATGGCAATGATCCTTGCAGGTTTTGCATGAACTGCCATGGGGATAGTGAAGTATCCGATACCTGCAAACATGTCAACTATGGTCTCATATTCGCCTATCCTGCTCATAAGTGCTTTCTCGTGGAGGTTGCCTTTTGAGAACATGACCTTTGTAACATCGAGTTTGAAAAAACAGCCATTCTCCTTGTTGATTGTTTCTGTGCTGTTGCCGATAAGTACCTCTCTTTCAGGCAGCCTGAACTGACCGCTTATTCCAAGGTCACGTACCACTGTGTTGCAGTACGGGTACATCTGAAGCAGGGACTCTGCAACTCTCAGTTTCAAGTGCTCTATTGCAGGGTCTATGGTAACAACAATTATGTCGCCGAGTATCTGCCAGCCGGAAGGCAGCATTTCAAGTTCACTTTCCGTAATACTTCCATCTAATATTTCTTTGAGTGAGCGCCATTTATTGTAAAAAAGAGCATCCTCCTGCTGGTAAGTATCAAATCCTTCGATATCCTCGGTGACAGGTATTTCAAGGAAGCGTTCTTCAGCATCAATGACCTTTATCTTCCTTTCAGGATCAAGCTTGCCATCTTCTATTATCCTGAGTCTTACGATCTCTGCTTCTTTTACCGGTACGCGAATAATTTTAGTCATATTATCTGGTAATTATCTGATTTAGTTGTCTGGTAGATGATACTTAAACGATACAGCAGGCTTTGAGTATCGGTCACAATTCATTCGCTTAATAGCGAACATTTAAATAGATTGTCGGTTTATTGAGTATTGCATGAACAACGGAGATAACACTGCTATTTTTTCCACTGATATTGGATTTATTGCTCTTAATGGTTCTGTAAAGATTAAAATACTTGAATTTCTAAAAGGTGGCTGCAGATCATTCGATGAGATCGTTCAGCACACCGGAAAGGCTAAATCCACTATTTCCGTTCATCTTAACGATCTAAAATCACAGAGTCTGCTTGAAGAAGCAACTGATGCTCATGATAAGAGGAAAAAGGTCTATTTTTTAAAATGTCAGTACGTTGCATGTTCTCAGGAACCTGGCATGAAACACTATGGTGAGATGCTGGAAGTAATAGGCTCACCTGATATGAATTCCTTTGGTTGTTTGAAATGCTTGTTCCATGCTGTGCAATATGGTTTCCGTGCCCATGGAGTGAATTGTGATCCCATCATGCGAAAAATAGGGAACGATGTAGGAGCCAGCCTTTCCAGGAATTTCGTTTCAAATGAAAAGGGACAGATCCTGGAAGAAATGATGGCTTTCTGGGGAGAGCATGACATCGGAAGTTTTAAAGTCCTGAGTCACGATCCCATAAAAATAGCTGTTCATAACTTTTTTGATTGCCGTTCTATACCGATTAAGGAAAAGACCTTATGCTCGTTTGCACAGGGTGTTTTCGAAGGTGTTTTCAAAGAAAAACTGGGTATCGAATGTGTAATGCAGATGCTTGGAAAATGTGATGACGATTGCGATGCCTGTCATTTCCAGATGATTTTGCTTTAACTTGATGCCTTTATAACACCAAGTTCGCCTTTTACAAATCTGCCTATTGCAGCGACAATTCCGGGTCCATCACTTGTTTCTCTGCAGGTTATCATGTGTTCCATAAGTCCCAGTCTTTCTATCCCATAGATATCCCTTGCGTGACCGGTTCTTTTGACGGCGGCTTTAAGTTCAGAGCGTGTAACCGCATTGGCGATTACTCTATCCTGTTCTGACTTTTTCCAGCCCCACCAGATATCTGCCTGTGCTTTTGTAAAAGCACCTGTTCTTGCTGCTTCGTCCGTGACCTCGATCTTGACAGGCAAATGCTTGATCATTCCAAAGCGGGTAGCTATCTGTTTTGCGTTTCCGGCTCCAAGAATTGTAAGGTTATTTTGGGGAATGCTAACAAGAGTCCCGACATCAACGATTATTTCCTTTTCACGTATCTGATGTATAACGCCGGAGTAAACTTCATTCTTACTAAGTTCTGTGACTGGCATCCCAAATTTACTGCCAAGGAAATTAGATGCAAACTCACTGTCCTCTCCGCTGACATCAACCATTAGCCAGTTATCATCCGATACGGAGAACTTTGCAGAAGCATCAAGCTCTTTTAGTTCATTGCTTATCAACACTTCTGCAGAATGAAATGCTCTTTCCCTGTTGCCATATATTTTTAATAATAGTTTTACAGTGACCATTTTATTATCCTTTCAATTATTGCTTCATCACCAGGTCGAAGATATTCTGTATCTCGTTGAGCTTATCCAGACCTTCATCGTCGATAAGGTTCTCATTCTCTTCTATTGAATTTAAAAGTAACTGGATATCCCTGCTAAAGGGTCCAATTTTCATCTTTATTACCTGAGGTTCTGAATTTTCATTGAAATGATCGTTGTATATAGATACTATCTGCCCATGCAACCTGTCAATGTGTTCCATGGTGAGCCTTTTATCCTCTTCCGAGACTTCTATGTCCTGTGTGGCGGAATCTTCTTTTTTACTCTCTTCTATGCTCTCAGGTGTCTCTCCTTCAATTGCCATTATCAGATTTTTAAGAGCATCAACTACTCTGTACCCATGATCAGTAAGTTCAACATATTTAACACGCCCTTCAACTGAAAATTGTATCAGGCCGTGATCTTCCATTTTTGATAGTATTTTTGTTGTGTGGGCAAAAGTTGAATTTATCTCTTTTGTAATAACTGATGCATATGTTTTCTGTAAAGACCATATAGCCAGAAGTGCAAGGGTTGGTTTCTCCTGTAAAAACAGCTGCTCAGCATATCCTTTTGTCATGAAAGTTCCCCTTTATCTATAATGTTTTGAACCATTATTTGAAAAAACATCATCATACCTTGTATTATATATTATAATATATATCATTAAAATAAAAATAGTATATATTTCTATCGGATATCGGCTATAATTGTCTCAATAGCCGATATATTTGCGTCCGTTTTGAAAGAAATACCACTAAAATGTGTCCTTGAAGCTCTAAATCCTCTGTTCTGGAGCTCCTGTATAACTGTTTCAATTGCAGAAGCGGAAACTCCAACTTTTTTACATATCAGATGCTGGTCATAGAACATTGGAATATCCAGCTCAACCCTGCAGAACTCAAGCATCTTGATGGCGAATTGCTTGGTGCCGCAGTTACGTTGTTCCAGTTCGTCAATGGTTTCGCTACAAAAATCGGGACTATGTATTTTCCCAAGCCACATAGGACCAGCAAGCATATTTTTTCCATCACAAAGACTGCATTTTTCTTCAATATGGGCTGCAAGGCCGTATATTGCTTCCCGGTGTCCGCATGCAGTGCAATGGGCAATGAAACCCATGTTCTTCAGCATTTTGTCAGCCTGCTTTGCACCTTTTTTTATCTCAAGGTAGGTGCGAACGTAATGCCTTGTAGCATGGGTCAGGAGAGGATTCATAGCCTTATCATGAAGTGACAATTCTCTGGCTATTCTTCCAAGGAGTATACGCACTCCCATCTCACTATGATATTCATTATTAAAAGGAATTGCAGCATATTTCCGTATGCCTGAATTGAGGTGAGCACCGCAAAGAGGTGCAGTATCCGTTGCTGTAACTTCAAGCAGGTTGATGACAGAGCGGGCAGCTGCTGCCAGGAAAGGTGCAGGAGTTCCGAATGGGTCAAGGTCGACTATATTGAAATGTTTCTCGTGAAGAAGTACGTTCGCATTCTTATGGCTTGCAATTGTATTGTGCCCAATCTCCAGATTATCTATGTTCTGCTGTATAAGATCACAGGCTTCCTCACTCCAGTCATTAAGTGTTGTGTGTATGCCTGTCTCATTTGCTATCCTGAGTCCGCGAATACCTGAAGCAGAGAGGGCATCCACATAAGTGATGGTCTTCTCAGGGTCAGGTTCCATTCTTTTAACAAAAGCAGATGTTGCAGCTACGGAGATATCACGATTCATCTCCATGACAGGATTATAAAAAACAGGGGCTGCAGATGGTGCAAAATTAGCTCCTTCCGCAGGGATGGGAACCAGGACTTCGGTATCTCCTTCCTTTATAGATCTTACTTTCATCCGGTTCCCTGAAGATTCATTCTTATTTAACAATAATGGTTCCCTTCATCCTTTCTTCCCAACCGAGCACTTTGTATGTGTATGTACCCGTTTCATTGAAAGTGTATCTGAAAGTTAACCTTTTTGCAATGCTTGCATTTTCCCAGAGGCCTTCATTGCTTACAAGTGTGAAGATCCTTGTGGGGTCATTACGGTTGAACCATACAACTGTATCTCCGGTGTTAATGGTTATGTTACCTGGCTGTGTCAGGAAGTTCTCCATGTATATTGTATAGGTCTTTGGTTCATCTGACTCGACAATTTCAAGTCTGTCTTCTTCATCCTCTTCGACTGCTACCTCTTCAACGCTGTCATTCACGTCACCTTCTTCAGTGACCGTTTCATTGACAATTTCTTCTGTAGTTTCGTTCAGCATATCAGTTTCGTTAGGGGTCTCTTTATCTTCATCAACACATCCGATGACGGTAAAAGAGAGTAATATTAGGAAAATGAGTAAAATCTTTGCTTTCATCTGATCACCTGCTTTATAATATAATTTGGATGGTTAAATAACTTATCTGCCAGCCTCTATTAGCTGTACATTTATATCATATTCCTTATTCTCTTTATTAATATCTATAAGTGCTGCAAAACCCAATGCAGCCATTCCGGGATTGACGATTACAGTTTTTCCGGAGTTTCGGATACCTCTTGCTTCATGGATATGCCCGCAGACCATAATGTCAGCTTTATCAAGAAATACGCTCAGAGCTTTGCAGCCTACATGCATATCTCCCACCTCGTCAAGTATTCCGTATGGTGGCACATGTGTGAGGATAACAACCGGTTCATCAGTTTTTCCGGTTTCACTCATCAGGTTATTGAGATTAGTCTCAAAATCACATTCCTCTATCTCAAAAGGGGTGCAGAATGGTGTGGGATTGGAACCGCCCATACCTACAAACTTTACTCCGTCTATTGTAACGGAGCCATTATGGAGATTTGTGGCTTTTGAATTTTCTATTACTTCTAATATAGATTCATGATCGCAGTTTCCAGGAACTGCAAGTATTGGTGGCTTGAACAGGTCAATGAGTTCCAGTGCCTTTTCATCAGGTCCGAAATTAGTGATGTCTCCTGCGATCAGGACAACATCAACCTCTCCGGACTGTTCAAGCAACTCTCCTATTCTTGAATAATTGCCATGCGGGTCTGCAATAGCAAATAATCTCATTTTCATTATCTCCTCATATCTCGGACAGCACCTCTTCTCCTCAGAATGAACGGTCCCCGCCAAGGATCGCTCCAAGTGCACCGCCGCCAATTCCGGCTATGCCCGTTGATTCATCTCTTCTGCTATCACTCTGGTATCTTGACGCTGCCATGATCCTGTCTGCAAGACGTGAGAACGGAAGACTTTGAAGGTAGATCTTTCCGGGACCGGTGAGACTTGCCAGTACAAGTCCTTCCCCACCGAAGAGTGCATTTTTGAATCCGCTTGCCAGCTGTATGTTATATGTTACACTTTCTGCAAAGGCGGTTATGCAGCCGGTGTCAACTCTGATAGTCTCTCCGGCAGCAAGGTCTTTTTCAATGATAGTTCCTCCGGCATGTACAAAAGCAAGTCCGTCACCCTTGAGTCTCTGAAGGATGAATCCCTCTCCACCAAAAAGTCCTGCTCCTATTTTTTTGGTAAGTGCGACCTCAATATCTATACCATTTGCTGCGCAGAGGAATGAATCCTTCTGGCACAGGAAGCTGCCTCCCAGTTTTCCAAGGTCAAGTGGTATTATCTTTCCGGGATATGGGGCTCCAAAAGCAACATAGCCTTTTCCTGAACCTTCCTGGACAAAACTTGTAATAAAGAAACTCTCTCCTGTCACCGCACGTTTCAGGCCTTTGAGCAAGCCGCCACCAGTTGATGTCTCCATTTTGATACCTGGTCCCATATACATCATTGCGCCGGCTTCTGCTCTTACTGCCTCATTTTTGTCAAGTTCGATCTCTACAAGCTGCATATCGTCGCCAATTATCTTATAATCTATTTCATCTGCCATGAGAAAATCTCCAATATACCTGATATATCGTTGTACAATACATCATTATAGAACTTTTGATAGATTTGTATTGCCATGTATCTATGGTTTGATCTTTTGGCTTTAAATAGCAGATATCTGCACAACTCAACTTGAATAGTTTAATATATCTCCTGTGCGTAACCACCTGTTGATAAGTGTGTACCGAAAAAATTTTCCACTTCATTTGAAGCATTATTTGCTTGCATTGCAAGCAAGGAAGCATGGCGGTAGGGTTCATGAAACAGCTGAAAAATATAATATGTCTGAATCAGATATGCTTGATTTCAGTTCAAATGCAAATCCTCTGGGCACACCTTTTGAGTTTAAGGAAAGTGGACTTGACAAAGAGCAGATAATCTATGATTCTATTGCCCGTTCAGAGCAGTATCCTGATAATCGTTATCTCGAATTAAGAACTGCTGCTGCCGGTTTTCTGGGTCATGGTATCAATTTTGAAAATATAGTTCCTGGTAATGGCTCATGTGAGTTATTACGCCTGTTGATAGGGTCCGTTGTAAATGAAGAGGATATGATAATAGTTCCTTCTCCTTCCTCCGGGCAGTATCGGCATGTAGCTGAGATCTTCGGTGCCCGTGTACATTCATTTACTTCAAAGGAATTATTGAATCTTCCTAAGATGACTCTGGATCGGGCAAAGATGGTCATAATTGAGAATCCCAACGATCCCACCGGTGAACTTATATCCAGGGATTCACTGGCCGAATTTGCAGGAAAATGCGCTGCACATAATACTTTGCTCATAGTCGATGAGTCATCTATAGAACTTGCTGATCCTGCCATGAGCATTGCGGATATGGTGCTGGAAAATGATTATCTCTTTGTAATACGGTCAGTCTCAAACATTATCGGTATGCCTGGCATTAGGCTGGCTTATGGTATTGCATCCTTTTCCATGGCAGAAGGGTTGAATGCTGCCAGGCTCTCATGGAATATCGGGGCAGTGGAAGAAGCCATTGGAATTGCATTCCTGAATTCGCAGGGCGGTTCCAGTTGTAAGTATCTTTCAGAATCCAGAGCTTTCATTGAAAAAGAAAGGGATTACATCAGCAAACGTCTTTCAGGCATCTACGGTTTCGAACCTATTGAAAGCAGTGCCAGTTATCTGCTTGTGGATGTCAAGGATCTCTTTGTGGATTCTATAAGGCTCACTGAGGGGCTTGCATCACATGGAATAATGATCCGTGAATGTGGTGATTTTTTTGATGGTTCGAAAAGGTATGTCCGGATATCTGTACGCTCCCACGTCGACTTTGAGAAACTTATACGCACTCTTGATGATGTATTTGCCGAACTTAGCAGGGAAGATGCCAGGGAAAAACTGGTGGAAACCATTGAACACGGTGGTGCAACTGCAGCCGGACGTGGTTCCTGCGAATATTATCCATGCCATTTCACGGGCCAGGACTGTACATTCTGCTTCTGTCCATTTTATCCATGCCAGGACGAGAATACGGGTGGTAAATTGATAGAGAGTTCTACCGGCGGACAGGTATGGAGTTGTGAACATTGTACTTTATTGCATAGACCAAAGGTCGCCAGACTGGTGCTTGATGCACTGATGGCTGACGGAGACACTGATGAGAATATAAGGAGGGCATGGAAGGAAGTCATTGAGCCTCTGCTTTGATCTTTCTTGAAGATCAGCTAAACAGGTTAATATATTTCCTATTTACTACATGCTTTGATTATTTTGACAGGACAAAGATCATCTCTCCTGGTAAAGAATTATCTTCTAAGCCTTGAGCCATGTGCACATGGCGGACTGATACGAAAAAGTTCCCAGAGATACGGGATACCTGAATCGGAAATACTGGATGCAAGTGCAAGCTTGAATCCTTTTGGAACACCATTTGAACAAGCTGATTCGGAACTTGATCTTGAGTCCCTTCTCAAAAAGGGACTTGAAAAACTAGAACAGTATCCTGATAACCGCTATGTGGAATACAGGACAGCAGCAGCTGAATTTGTTGGTATGGGCATAACATACGAGAACATAATTCCGGGAAACGGGTCAACTGAGATCATCAGACTTGTTGCTGAGTGTGCCATAAATGAAGGGGATATTGTGCTCATTCCCGCACCTACGTTCAGTGAATATGAGATGCAGTGCAAGGTCATGGGTGCACAGATAAAATATGTCGATCAGGAAAACATATTCGATCTTGACGATAAACTACTTGATGAAGCTAAAATCATCTTCGTATGCAATCCCAATAACCCTACAGGAAAATTACTCTTAAAGGAGCAGATCGAAGAACTTGCAAAGATCTGTGCAGCCCACAAGACCATTCTCTTTGTGGATGAAGCATTCATAGAACTTGCAGACCCTGAACAGAGTGTTGCGTATCTTGTTGAGGAAAATGACTATCTTTTCATCCAGCGCTCTCTCACAAAGGCTTTTGCTATCCCCGGTATCAGGATGGGTTTCGGTATAGCATCAAAGAAATTTGCCTGTGTACTTAACAGTGCAAGGCTTTCATGGAACATGGGATGTATTGCAGATACTGTAGCAACTGCTCTTCTGAATATGGAAGGGGGAGTGAACAGTAAATATCTGAAGGATTCCAGGGCTTTCATAAGAAAAGAACATGATTTCCTGATGGAGAAACTCTCACGTAGGGGCTTTAAGCCTATCGAAAGCAGTGTAAACTACATTTTTGTGGATATCTCCGAGCTCTCCCTTACTTCTTCTGAGCTTGCAGAACGTATGGCTTCCCATGGTGTATTGATACGTGATTGTAACTCTTTCCAGAACATAGGTCCGAATTATATTCGAATAGCCATACGCAAAAGGGAAGAGAATGAACTTATAGCATCTACCATTCGTCAGGTTATCTATGAATGGGGTCGGGAACAGGCAGAAATGCAGCTGGAAGAGAACATTAAAGCGGCTGCAGAATGCGGGCGTAAGGGCAGCAATATCGACTGTGACTATTATCCCTGTCATTTTGAAGGACAGGATTGTACTTTCTGCTTCTGCCCATTCTATCCATGTGAGGATACTCGTACAGGAGGCAGCTGGATCGAGAGTTCCAGTGGCGGTCAGGTATGGAGCTGCCTTAAATGTAATATAGTTCACCAGGAAAAGGTAGTAGATGAACTGCTATCCGTGTTCACTACAGATGGACTCAATAAGGAAAGCACTGAGAAGGCCTGGAAGAACATAATGGAGACTAACTTATGATGCTGCCGGTACAGGCTGATGCAAGTGAACTTGTGATAGTACTTCTGTTAGCCTATGCCCTTGATCTTGTATTTTGCGAGCCGCCTGCTGCGATCCATCCGGTTGTCTGGATGGGTAGATTGATATCATTCTTCAAGAAGAATGCTCCCAGGACCCACAGGAAGCTCTATGGCATATTCATGGGTATGACCACTATACTATTTGGCAGTCTCATAGCATATCTTGTACTGCTTTTCATGGGGATAGAAAACATTCCATCTCCTTTACGGTATCTTGTTGCTGCTTATTTCCTCAAGGCAACGTTTGCAATACGCTGTCTCTATGGCGCTGCAGATGAGGTCCGCAAAGAACTGGATTCAGGGAAACTTGACGGTGCAAGACAAAAACTATCCATGTATGTAAGCAGGGATACATCAAAGCTGGATGAGAATCATATATCGTCCGCTATCATTGAAACAACATCAGAGAACTATGTTGATGGCATTCTTTCCCCGCTTTTGTTCTATGCATGCTTTGGTCCTTTCGGACTGATAGCAGCGTATGTTTTTAAAGCAACAAGCACCCTTGATTCCATGGTTGGATACAGGGATGAGCGCCATCGGGATATGGGCTGGTTCTCCGCAAAGCTGGATGATGTGCTCAATTGGGTGCCTGCCCGTTTGTCCGTTCTCTTCATTTCAGCAGCAACTCTGATGGTCCGGTTGTTTTATCACGGTATCAAAGTGCCGGATTACAAAAGTGCATTGAAGAGCGGACTTGCAGATGGTTTGAAAACCCCGTCTCCAAACTCGGGTTTTCCCATGGCATCGGTTGCCGGTGCACTCAGGATAAAACTTGAAAAACCCAACACATACGTACTTGGTGAAGGCTTCATTTATCCAGTATCCGAAGACATCAAGCTTACCGCATGGATCATCCTGGTAGCATCATTCTTTGCAATAATCATATCTTTATTTATAATTTTAACATAGTCTTGACAGATCAAATTCAATTTAATAAATCTCTCCGAAGTGATGGCAATGAAATTATCGGATATAGAATCAGAAGACCGGAAAAAAGACCAGTCCAAAGAGCTGGAAGGTGAGATCACCAGGGATATCATTGATATTCTTGAAGAGGAAGGAATAACAGTCCAGATGCTTGTTGACACTGCATTGGAGTTATATGTTCCACACCCTGGCATTGAAACAAGAGAGCTTGCAGAGGAAAAATTCCTTTACGAACTTGATCTTGCTCTTTTCGATCCAAACCTCTGTATGCTTGTCTATTCCGGGATATTACTTGAAAGAGAGGGCCGTAAAGGCAGGTTGCCCAACATAAGTAAAAGCTCTTATGAAAAAGATCTGACCTTCATAATCGCAGATGAGGTTCTTGGCATGAGCATCTCCAAATATATCAGTGGTGACAAGGGAATGTTCGAATTCGTACGCTTTGACAAGCAGAAACCCGGCATCCTCTCAGAACTTGGTCCTTTCATGGATGATATAATTGGTGGGCTTATAGGTGGAGTCTCTGCCAGTATGTATACAAGGGCCATGGCAGATGCATCATCATCTTCTGGTAAAACAAAGAGGGCCGCAAAAAAAGACGCCAACAGCAAAAGTGATGTGATGGCAGGATGAATGCGTTTTTATTAGCCCTTCGCTCAAGTTTCGGGTTTCTGTCAACCATCCCTGTGGGAATTACCATGGAGGGGCTTGATGAATTTTTCAAAAGGACATACCTGCATCTGGTCGTAGGTCTTGTACTCGGTCTGTTGATGGGTGCGGTAGCCTATATTCTTATAAGCTTCCTGCCAATCTCAATAAGCGCGGTACTTATCATTGCTTTTGTTTATTACATTACAGGCCTGAATCACCTTGATGGAATAGCTGACCTGGGTGACGGCCTGACTGCTCATGGTTCTGTGGAGAAGAAGCTAAAAGCCCTGAAGGACATGTCCCTGGGAATTGGCGGAGTCGCATATGCTGCGCTTGTTATCATTGCTTTCTATGCATCCCTTACGTCGCTTTATGGTGAAGCTTCAGCTCTGTACACAACGACAGCAGAAGTAGCAGGTATATTCTTCTTTGCAATGTTCGTGTCCGAGGTAAGTGCAATGCAGTCTATGTTGACAATTGCAGCATTCGGAAAACCTATTCATGAGGGACTGGGATCCATACTCATTAACAATACCACAGTATCTAAATACCTTATAGGTTTTGTAATTGGTAGTATTGCCTGTCTTGGAGCATCTTTTTACTTTGGTCTTGGAATTACCGGTATCTTTGCATTCATAGCGGCGATTGTAGCAACATTTGTCTTACTTAACGTAAGTAACAGGCATTTTGGTGGTGTCAATGGTGATGTCATTGGTGCTTCCAATGAAATTGGAAGGATAATTGCATTGATCAGTATCACGCTGACATTAATGTATGGAGGTATTGTTTGAACGCTATAATAATGGCAGGGGGCTTTGGAAGCAGGCTTGGCATGGGTGAAAAACCCTGTGTTGAACTTCTGGGAAAACCTCTTATTTCTTATGTTATCGACACCCTGCAAAAAACAGAGAGTATAGGTGACATATATGTTGCTGTTTCTCCTGCAACCCCAAAAACAGCATCTTTTGTCCAGGAAGAATACGATGACAGGATAATGGTCATCCCAACGGGTGGGGGCAACTATGTGGGCGATATGGTGTATGCAGTAAAAGCTGCATGTATCAATGATCCACTTATGATACTTATGGCAGACCTGCCTCTTTTGACACCGCAACTCCTTGAAAAGGTAATAAAGGAGTATAAGTCATGTGGAAAACCGGCAATGTCCATTTTTTCTCCCATACATGTTTGTAAAAGTCTTGGGGTCAGGCCCGATACGGTTTTCAACTGGGACGGGAAACTGATAGTTCCTTCAGGTATCAACATACTGGATGGTAATGACGTTGATCATGAACAGGATTATGTCAGCCTTGTTCTGGACGATATTGAGCTTGCTCTTAATGTCAACACCGTTGATGACCTGGAAAGGTGTAAGAATATGCTCCTTAAGAGAAATTCAGGCTCTCTTAAAAACTAATATTTTCTTTTTTGAAATAACTATGCTATAACTACGCATGATTTATATTACATAGCAGATAATGGTTATTAGTGTAGGTTGAAAAACTCGTTTGTGCAGGTGGTTGGAGATTCACCGGGCACCTTTTTATCCTACAAAAAAGGTGCCTATCAACTTTATCAGGTAAATGCTGATTTTTGCTTTTATCAATTTCACTCAATTCCGGATTATCATAGCCCTGCAAGTGTGAAACCAAAGAAGTTAAATTGAGGGCAGGAATAAAATCGAATATTATTCTGGTTGTTATACGTTCGAGGATAGGTCTATGAACAAAAGATTATACATGACAATTATTATGGGTATCATCCTTATGGTGGCGGTCATTGGCAGTGGCTGTACCGGTTCCGATGATACTGGCACAGATGAAGGATATGATGAGCCTGTAGAAGTTGATACCACTCCTGGGGAGCCAGAGGTCGATGACAGTGCATTTACCAATTCCATTGGTATGCAGTTTGTTAAGATCCCTGAAGGGAAATTCATTATGGGTGCACCCGGAGAGGAAACTTACAGCGATAATGATGAGAGGCCTTTACATGAGGTAGCTATTGGAAATGATTTCTATATGGGTGTCTATGAAGTTACCCAGAAACAATGGGAAGAAGTAATGGGAGAAAACCCTTCTTATTTTGTAGGTGACGAGCTGCCTGTAGAGAAAGTTTCCTGGGTAGAGGCAAATAAATTCATTGACCAGCTCAATAAAATGGAAGACACTGATACATATCGCTTGCCTACTGAAGCGGAATGGGAATATGCAGCCAGAGCCGGCACAGATACAGCTTTTTCGTTTGGTGACGATGAAGGCATGCTTGCAGAGTATGGCTGGTATGGTGATGTCTCAGAAGATAAAACATGGCCTGTTGGCATGAAAGAAGCAAATCCCTGGGGATTGTACGATGTGCATGGTAATGTCGCTGAATGGGTGGCTGATGAATACCACAGCAACTATCAGAAAGCACCCACTGATGGAAGTGAATGGACCGGTGGAGTTGATCGAAGAGTATTCCGTGGTGGAAGCTGGGAAAATGCAGAACCCAACTGTCGTTCAGCTAACAGGGATAGTATAGGCGAAGGAAGTCACAAGAACTATATTGGCTTCCGCATTTTGAAAGAGCTCTGATGTCCTTTAAGGATATCTGGCTCCTGTTTTCTTTTCTTTTATTGTTCTCAGTTCTTTCAGGTTAACCTGTCAATTCGAAACTTTTAAGTATTATTCGTGATGCCATTAGTTGAAAACGAACTCAGTCACATGAAGAGAAATGGTTCACCCTGATGCAATATATTTAAATTGAATATTGCAGTAGGAATATCACAATTACATTTACATGTATAATTACAATTAACTTTCAGCATGGAGAATCCCAAATGATAGAGGAGATCACCAATCAGTACGACCCACAGAAAATAGAGAAAGAGGTACATGATTTCTGGACAGAGGTCGAGGCCTATTCCAAGGTACGTGAGCACAGAAAAGGTGGAAAAAAGTTCTTTTTCGTAGACGGTCCGCCATACACCACCGGACATATTCACCTGGGGACTGCCTGGAATAAGATAATCAAAGACTCTATCTTAAGATACCGTTCCATGAACGGATTTGATATCGTTGACCGCGCAGGCTGGGATATGCATGGACTTCCAATAGAGGTAAAAGTGGAAGGAGCCCTTGGTTTTACTTCCAAGAAAGACATTGAGACATATGGTGTCGGCAATTTCATCGAAAAATGTAAGGAATTTGCGCTTACCCAGAAAGATGACATGACCGATCAATTCCAGATGCTTGGTGCATGGCTTGACTGGAAAGACCCTTACATGACACTGAGGGACGAGTATATAGAAGCTGCCTGGTGGACACTCAAGCAGGCTCAGGATAAAAAGCTGCTTGAACTGGGAAAACGTGTGGTGAACTGGTGTCCACGTTGCGAAACTGCGATTGCGGATTCCGAAGTAGAGTACGAGGATCGCACAGACCCTTCAATATTTGTCAAATTCAAGATAAAGGGTGAAGAGAACACCTTTGTTGTCATATGGACCACAACCCCGTGGACCATCCCTTCCAATGTTGCAGTGGCAGTGCATCCTTCCTTTGAGTATTCAAAGGTAAAGGCAGTGACTTCAGATGGTAAGGAAGAGGTCCTTATCGTGGCTTCCGAGCTTATGGAGGGCCTGCTCAGGAAAGGAAGATATGTCGACTATGAAGTTCTCGATTCAATGCTTGGCGAGGACCTCACATCACTTTCATACGAAAGTCCTTTGTCTGACATGGTGCCAAAACAGGCAGCTATGGAGCACGGTATCTATCTTGCTGATTTCGTGACAGCAGAGAACACAGGTTGCGTACACATTGCCCCCGGGCATGGTATGGATGACTTTGATGTCGGTAAGAAGAATGGCCTTCCTATCTTCTGTCCCGTAGGTCCTGACGGACGCTACACTGAAGAGGCTGGTGAATATGCCGGTATGCACATTCGCGAGGCTAACAAGGTCATTATAGAGGATCTCATCGAGCGTGGCAACCTTCTATCAGAAGGGACCATCGAGCACAGGTATGGACACTGCTGGCGCTGCAAGACACCTATCATCTATCTCGCTACTGAACAGTGGTTCATAAAAATAGGTGAGCTTAAGGAAGAGATGCTCTCTGAAATAGCAAAAGTTAAATGGTATCCTGAATGGGCAGGTTCTGCAAGGTTCAAGGACTGGGTGGAAGGAGCACGTGACTGGTGTATATCCCGCCAGAGATACTGGGGTATCCCTATACCTGTCTGGAAGTGTAATACCTGTGACAGATTGCATGTCATGGGCACCAAGGAAGAACTTCAGGAAATGTCAGGTCTGACCGAAGATATCGAATTGCATAGGCCATATGTGGATGCCGTTTTGCTGGACTGTGAATGCGGTGGCAAGATGAAACGTGTGGAAGATGTCTTTGACGTCTGGTTCGATTCAGCTGTGGCTTCCTGGGCAACCCTGCGCTTCCCGCAGCAAAAGGAAGAATTTGATAAATGGTGGCCTGCAGACTTCATAACGGAAGGACAGGACCAGACCCGTGGATGGTTCTATTCACAGCTTGGTGCCAGTATGGTAGCTTTCGGCAAGGCTCCGTACAAGAGTGTACTCATGCACGGTTTCACCCTCGACGATAAAGGCAGGAAGATGTCCAAGAGCCTTGGTAATGTTATTGCACCTGGTGAGGTCATAGAGAAGTTCGGTGCTGACACACTACGAAGTTTCGTACTCTCTTCAAGCGCACCATGGGATGACCTGAAATTCGTCAAGGATGAACTTGGGAACATCAACAGGACCCTGAACATCCTCTGGAACGTGTATCGCTTCCCATTGCCTTACATGGTGCTTGACAAGTTCGATCCGTCAAAGGTATCACTTGAATCTGTCAAACCACATCTGCGCAAGGAAGACAGGTGGATACTTTCCAGGGCCCAATCACTCGTAGCTGATGTGGATGATGCCATGGCTAAGTGCACACTGCACAGGGCACTAAGGTCTGTCAATGAATTCGTTCTTGAAGATCTTTCAAGATGGTATATCCAACTCATCAGGCCAAGGACATGGGTAGAAGCTGATGATCCGGACAAACTTGCAGTCTACCGTGTACTGTATGATGTATTTGTCCTGACAGCAAAGGTAATCGCACCATTCATGCCACACCTTGCCGAAGAGATGTACCAGAACCTTGTGAAGAACGTCTATCCTGATGCTCCGGTATCAGTTCACATGACTGACTGGCCGGTTATCGATGAGAGCCTCGTGGACACGGATCTTGAAGCCCACATGAAAATGGTTCGCTCAATAGTGGAATCTGCATCCAACGCCCGCCAGAAGGTCGGCAGGAAACTCAGATGGCCTGTATCACGTATAGTGCTCACACCGGTGAACCAGCAGGCAGCCGATGCTGTGATGGAACTCAAGTCCGTACTCATGGACCAGACCAACTCCAAGGACATTGTGCTGACAGGTATAGGTGAGTCATGGGATGAACTCGGATTCGAGGCAAATCCTGATCTTGGTGCTATCGGACCTGTCTTTAAGGGCGATGCCGGCAAGGTAATTGGGGCTATAAAACAGGCAGATGCTGCAGAGTTGAAGAAGGCACTGGCACTGGAAGAACAGTTCGAACTGGAGATTCCCGGTGGGACAGTTACCATTAAACCTGAAATGGTGAACTTCATAGAAACATTGCCTGAAATGGTTGCAAGTGCTCAGTCAACTGCAGGTATCATCTATGTGGATGCAACTCTCAGCCGTGAGATCGAATCTGAAGGTTTCACAAGGGAAGTTATCCGCAGGGTACAGGACATGAGGAAAGAGCTCAATCTTGCAGTCGATGACAACATCAAGTCCCACATTCAGATAAATGACGAAAGGGTGCTGGACCTTGTGCTTGATCGTGAGCAGTTCATTGCAAGGGAAACCCGTTCGAATGTGCAGGTGATAGGTCTTGATGTTGACACCTCCGGTTCCCTTGAGAAGGACTGGGATGTCGAAGGCATATCCATGAAAATAGGCATATCGAAGGTTAACTGAGGATCTATGGACTTTAATGAATGGGAACCCATTTACGAGTCCATTTTAAAAGACATGGGCTTTAGCAGAGAAGGTGATGAGCAGGCAGCTCTCATCCTCTCTGACATGCTCACAGCCTCAAACACCACTGATATTCTTCAGCTTGAACAGTTGATCAAAGGCAAGGACATACTTGTATGTGGCAATGCTCCCGTACTCCGTGATGAACTGGAACTTGTAAATACAGGTGATTTTGTCATAATAGCTGCCGATGGAGCTACTGCTGTGCTTGTTGACAATAATATCATCCCTGCTATTATAGTGACTGACCTTGATGGGGATGTTGAAAAAGAGATAATCTCAAACCAAAAAGGTTCCGTGATGGTAGTACATGGACACGGTGACAATATCGATAAGCTTGAGAAATATGTTCTCCGGCTGACAAAGATGATCGGGAGTACTCAGGCCGCACCTTTGGAGAACGTCTACAATTTCGGTGGTTTTAGTGATGGTGACCGGTGTGTCTATCTGGCAAAAGAGTTTGGTGCTGCCAGCATAACCATGATAGGTTTTGATTTTGAGGATGAGAATGTCAATCCGATCAAGAAAAAGAAATTGAAATGGGCTCGCCTGCTTATTGAAAAAATCGTTCCTTAAATTCATTGGATATTTAATTCATCTTTTTTCTAGGTTCTTTGAGACCATCAAATTAGAATTTTGATTTAAAAACCTACCTCTTTCTTCAACAAGG
>OBLN01000055.1_pt1 | contig 39319 bp, 34 predicted proteins | sample 1519301 | NCBI WGS metagenome assembly OBLN01 (sample SAMEA2452533, study PRJEB22499) | sediment metagenome | reverse complement strand
TGGCGTCCAGCAGCGCCAGGCGCAGGCCGGGCGGGGTGACGCGGTTCAAGGCGTTGATGGCGGCAAGCAGGCGGGTCCGCTGTTCGATGTCGAGGAAAGATCCATCGAAACTGCGGCAGGAATAACGCCGGATGGCGAGATCTGAGAAATGTTCCGCCAGGGGGTTGAACTCAAGGGGAAATTGTTCGGGTCGCATGAAAAAGGTGATTTGCCGGGACGCGGAATCGAACCACGGACGCAGGGATTTTCAGTCCCTCGCTCTACCTACTGAGCTATCCCGGCAAATTCGGCAACATCATACCCCAAGAAAAAGCCGGCGTCAAGTCTCTGATCCGGCTTTTCTCGTCAGGGGTTGAGGCGGGTGCGGGCCTCTTCAACCAGCCTGGATACGGCGTCTGCGCGCGCCTGGTTCAGGGCTTCCTCATCAACCGTTTCGCCTTCGGCGGGCTCCGGCAGTTCAACCTTCACATTTTCCAGCATCAATTGCCGGGCGTCGTCGGAGTAGGGGGCTTCATCCAGCGCCACCGCTTCCGCCAGGTAGCGCAAGCCTTCGTCCAGGTCAACAATATAGGTCAGTTTCCCGATGGTGAACGCTTTACGCGCGGTTTTCTTCTGCGCATAGGACAGCTTGAGGTAGTTTCTGGCTTCGTTGTCGATGCCTTCCAGGGCATACCAGGCCGCCAGCTGGTCCAGGTGTTCCACGGAAGGGTTGGGAATATCGGCGATCACTTTCAGGCCTTCAATGGCTTTTTTGATCGCATTGCACTCGCTGTAGAGCTTTTTGCTGAAATGGAAAACGAATTCGGCCGAGCGCGCGGAACGATCAATGCGGTACACGCGGATGGAATTTTCCAGCGCCCTGGCGATGTCCGTTTCTCCTTTGGCGCGGGCTTCCAGGGCGGCGATCTGAATCCGCAGTGCCGGGGCCGTCAGCAGGCGCTCCACCTGGGCGCTGTCCTGCGTACCGGTAAACTCGAGGATTTTTTCCGCGATCTGGTTTGCAGCGGGCAGATCCTTCTTGGCGTAAATCTGCAAATAAGCCTGCTGCAATTGAATCAGGGCCTTGTCCATGGCGGACAGCTGGCTGTTTTTCAACGCCATCTCGGCGTACTGCTCGACTTTGTCGTATTGTTTCAATGCGGCCGCGGTTTCCACCAGGTGGATAAACAGGGTCGGGGTCTGGTATTTCTTTTTCTTGCCGTAGGTGTTCATGTATTCCTCGAGCTTCTGCATTTTGAGCTCGGGGTTTTTCTCTGTAATGGCTGCCAGGTACAACTCGGCTTTTTTGTCTGCGTGAAGCAGGGCGGCTCCGGCCGCGAAGGCCATAACCAGGATAACGGCGACGAACCTCTTCATGATCTCCTCCTCTTTTGGAGCCCCGCATGGGTTTTACTCTGGGGATCAATGAATTTTAGCATAGCAAGGCAACCGGGGAAAGTCAAACGCGAATTCCGCCGGGTGCGGCGAAAGCCCCTCCGGTTGACGGATATGCCCGACTGTGCTAGAGTTTATGCCCATGCAGCGGGTACTCCTGATTGCCATTCAGTTCCTGGTCGTGTTGTTCGCCATCTCGATTCACGAGGCGGCACATGCCTGGATGGCCAGTCGCTGCGGTGATCCGACCGCGCGGTTCATGGGACGGGTGACCCTCAATCCCCTGGCTCATATCGACCCCGTCGGCACCATCCTTTTCCCCTTGATCCTGGCGCTGATCGGCGCTCCCGTTTTCGGCTGGGCCAAACCGGTGATTGTGAACCCGCGCAATTTCCGCGATGCGCGCAAGGGCCATATGCTGGTCGCCGCATCCGGTCCCGGCTCGAACATCCTGGCCGCGCTGGCCGCCGCCGGTGTCTTCCAGGTGCTGCAGCAATTCGGTGTCGTCAGCCTCTACCAGGGAAGTTCCGCCGTCCAGCCCCTGTCGATGCTCTTGATCTACCTGGTGCTGATCAACATCTACCTGGCGGTGTTCAACCTGATTCCCATTCCACCCCTCGACGGCAGCGGCATCCTCAAGGGAATGCTGAAAGGTGAAGCCCGCAATGCCTACCTCGGCCTTGAAAAGTACGGGTTCATCATTCTGCTGGCCCTGATCTATTTCGGCGGCCTCGATATAATCGCGCGCCCCATCTATCGGCTGGTTATCTGGCTGTTGAGTTGAACCATGCAGAACACAGAGAAAACAGAAAAAAAACGGATTGTCATGAGTGGCATGCGCCCCACGGGTCCGCTCCACCTGGGCCACTGGGAAGGGGCCTTGCGCAACTGGCTGAAATTACAGCAGGAATGTGAATGCTATTTTTCCATCGCGGACTGGCATGCGTTGACCACCGAATACGCGGACCCTTCCGCCATCCGCGACCACGCCAGAGCCGTGTTGCTGGACTGGCTGTCGGTCGGTATCGATCCGGATCGCAGCGTGGTTTTCCGCCAATCGGCGATCAAGGAGATCCCGGAGCTCTTTCTGCTTTTTGCCATGATCGCGCCCCTGGGGCGCCTGGAGCGGGTGCCCACGTTCAAGGAACAGAAAGCCCAGTTGGCGGACCGTGATCTCAATACGTTCGGCTTCCTGGGTTATCCCCTGCTCCAGACCATTGACATCATCGTGGTGGGCGGCAACACGGTCCCGGTGGGTGAGGACCAGGTGTATCACATTGAATTGGCCCGGGAGATGGTGCGGCGCTTCAACCAGTTCTACGGCGAGGTATTTGAAGAGCCGATGGAGTTGCTGACACCGCAGTCGCGCCTGCCCGGACTGGATGGGCGCAAGATGAGCAAGAGTTACGGCAACGTGATCAACCTCAGCGATGACGCGGAAACCGTGAAAAGCAAGATCATGCCCATGAAAACCGATGTGCGCCGCCAGCGCCGTTCCGATCCCGGCGTGCCCGAAGACTGCCCGGTATTCGCTTTCCACAAATCGTTCAGTTCCGTGGAGCAGATCGCGGAGGTGGAGGCGGGCTGCCGTTCCGCAGCAATCGGCTGCATTGACTGCAAAAAGATCCTGATCGCCAATCTCAACCGTTTTCTGGAGCCGGTGCGGGAAAGGCGGGCGCGCTTTGAGAACAGTGACATCGAAGACCTGCTGGCGCCGGGCAACGCGCGCGCCCGGGAGCGGGCCGGCCGCACCCTGGAAGTGGTGCGTGCGCAGGTGAAAATCTGATGCAGGCGGAAGGATACCAGGTCCGGACCGAGACTTTCGAAGGTCCCCTTGACCTGTTGCTATACCTGATCCGCAAAAAAAAGATGAACATCATGGATGTGCGCATTTCCGAAATTACCGCCGAATACCTGCTGTATTTGGAAGACCGTCGCGGGATCAACCCGTCGCGGGAAGGCGACTTCCTGATGACCGCGTCCACCCTGATCTACATCAAGTCGCGTTCCCTGCTGCCCCGCCCCGATTCAGTGGCGGAGGATTCCGAAGAGAGCCGCCTGCTGCATTCACTGGTCGAATACGACAAGGTTCAGAAGATCGCCAGGTTGTTGCAGGAAAAGGAAGAAGGGCAACTGGTATTGTGGCGGCGGCAGGATGCCGCTGAGAATTTTGAAACCCGGGAATACGAACTGGAAGAGGTGTCTTCTTTTCAATTGGCCGAATTGTTTCTCAACCTGGTCAAGCGCAGTGAGCGGGAACGGGTGTTTTACATTACGAGCAAGAATTACTCTATTGAAGAGAAGCGGGCGGAGATCCTGGGCATGCTCGACCGGGATGGTTTTATCGATTTCGTAACCTACGTGGGCGGTCTGGATTCAATCGAAGAGGTCCTGGTGAGCTTTTTCACCTTGCTGGAGCTGATCAAACTGCGCCTGGTGGTGGCGGTTCAGAAACGCCTGTTTGACTCGATTTCAGTCTGGAAACAGCCGCCAACGGAGAAGCCGGGAAACCATGGGCACTGATCGCGATCACGACTCCCTGGATTCGCGGCTGGCTTTTCTGGAGGCGGTTTTGTTTGTCTCCCGCGATCCCCTGCCTCCCGACCGCCTGGCCGATTACCTGGGGTGCGCCGATGCCGCCGGATTTTCGGAGTTGCTGGAAGCGTTTGAAGCGCGGCTTGCACGCGAGCATCGGGGGCTGCAATTGCATCGCACCGGAGGGGGGCTGCAATTGGTAACCCGGGCGGACCTGCACGAGGAATTAAAGGATTTTTTTGCCGTGCGCGCGCATTCGCGGCTGACCATTGCGTCCCTGGAGACCCTTTCCATCGTGGCCTACCGCCAGCCTGTCACCATCGCGGAGATATCGGAAATGCGCGGGGTGAACTCGATCGGTCCGATAAAGAACCTGTTGCAGAAAAAAATGATCCGTATCAGCGGGCGCAAGAAAGTGCCCGGTCGTCCCGCCCTTTATTCGACGACCCGGGAGTTTCTCAAGTATTTCGGCCTCAATGATCTTTCCGAACTGCCTTCTCTGGAAGAACTGACGGAGATGTTCGAGGAAAAGGAACAACCATCACTTTTTTCGGTATGAAAGTTGGAGAGTTGGAAAGTTGGAGAGTTGGAAAGTTGAAGAGTTGAAGTACCCTTTCGGGCCTTATTCCTTCTTCTTTATTCCTTATTCAAAATGGGCGGCCACGGGCGGCCGCCCCTACGCCTGCCTTCCTGTCACCTTCTTCCCAACTCCCCAACTGTTTTTTCTCCTCTGCTTAATCATGCACCCCGAAATGGCTGTATTCATCGAGGTACTCCCTCTCGAATTTTTTCCAGTAATCGGCGACCGAACGTTTCATGTCCTTGTGCAGCATGAGGATGCCGAAAAGATTGGGAACGGTCATCAATACCACGGCCACGGCCGCCAGCGACCATACGATGGTGGTGTCGATCAGGGCCGCGGCGAAAAAGGCCGCGATGTAGAGGATGCGATAGGGAATCAGGAAGCGTGTCCCCACCAGGAAGGTGACCGCGCGGTCGCCGTAGTAGGACCAGGAAATCACGGTTGAGAAAGCAAAGAGCAGCAGTCCGATGGATACGATAAACTGGCCGTAGTGGCCGAAAATGCCGTTATTGAACGCCTCTGCGGTCAGGACGGCGCTGTGAACCAGGGATTTTCCAGACAGGGCGACATCGGGTCCGCGGATCGTACCGTTTTCCACTTGAATGTCACCGCTGAAAGGGGCGCCCCCCGCATCCACGCGCACATCCTCGGCGATGGAGCGGGCATGCACAATCGTGATCGGGGCGTTTTCCGCAATGCGGCCGTTGCGGACCGCCACGCTTCCGCTGAATGGGCGGATATCGTCGGCGGCCAAACCGCGGATGTGGGCACTCAGGCGTTCCACGTGTTGCGGGTTGCTCTGCAGGAAGCGGCCGGATACGATTTCGAGGTCCGCACGTTGAAAGACGTTGTCGACTTTCTGGGTCCAGGCGCCGGATGCCAGAATGGTCAGTCCGGTCAATGTGCAGATGATCAGCGTGTCGATGAAGGGTTCCAGGATGGATACCATCCCTTCGGATACGGGTTCGTCCGCCCGCGCCGCCGAATGGGCGATGGCGGCCGAACCCTGACCCGCCTCGTTGGAGTAAATGCCGCGGTTGACCCCGCGGTTGAACGCGTAGGCCATGGTGGCTCCCATGAAGCCTCCCACCGCGGCGCTGCCCTGGAAAACGCCCTGGAACACCGCGCCGAATGCGGGCAGAATGTTCTGCCAGTGGACCACGATTACGCTCAGGGCGCCGATAATGTAGATCGCGGCCATGAAGGGTACGATCTTCTCGGTAACTTTGGCGATGCGTTTGATGCCGCCGATAATGATGAGCGCCAGGAAGACGGACAGCACCCCACCGGTGATCCAGGCGGGAAGTTGAAACGTGGATTCGATTGACGTGGCGATGTTGTTGATCTGGGGCATGTTGCCCGTGCCGAAGCTGCAGATGATGGTTCCCAGTGCGAAGAGCACGGCCAGCCAGCGCATGTTCAACTTGTTTTTCATGTAATACATGGGGCCGCCGGCGATAAACCCCTTGTCGTCCACTTCGCGGTATTTATGGGAAAGGGTGCATTCCACGAATTTGGTGCACATGCCGAAGAATGCCGTGGCCCACATCCAGAACAGGGCCGCGGGCCCTCCGATATAGATGGCCAGGCCCACGCCGCCGATATTTCCCGTACCCACGGTTCCGGACAGGGCCGTGGCCAGGGACTGGAAATGGGAGGTATCGCCCTGGAATGTGTCTTTTTCGTATTTCCCGGTCACAATGCGCGTGGCATGGCGGAAATAACGGATCTGGGGGAATCTGAGGTATAAAGTAAAAAAGATGCCGGTTCCCAGGAGCAGGAGCGGGAACCAGTTGCTGCCCCCCAGGTACGTGTCCAGCATGACCAGAAAATTGTTGATTTTGTCCAACTTGGCCTCCTGATTGTCGGATTGAGCTTGAGCTGGGCGGAAACATCGGCGGCTTTTTTGTAACACAGCCGGAAAAATCCTGCAACCCTGAACTCCCGCAAAATGGGTATGGTATACTGCAACAAGGATTCCGCACATGCATGAAATCGATTTTCACTGTCACCTGGATAGCGATAGCTTCAACGCCGACCGTGTGGAGGCGGTAAGCGAATGTTTCGCTGCCGGTTTCGACGCCGTGGTGACGGTGGCCGATCCGTACGAAAAAGATTCGGAAAGCCGGACCCTGGAAGCGTTGGCAGCTCACTCCAGGGTGTTTCTCATGGCCGCCGCCCACCCCCACAACGCGGACAGGTACGGCCCGGAAGTGGAACGCCGCCTGGAACGCCTGCTCGGTCACCCCAGGGTCATCGGCCTGGGGGAAGCCGGGCTCGATTTCCATTACGATCTATCGCTGCGCGAGAACCAGCAGCGGGTATTCGAACGCCAGGTGACCATGGCCGCGGAGCGGAAACTGCCGCTGGTGATTCACTCGCGCGCGGCGGAACACCTGGTACTGGATACACTGGAACGGCTGAAGTTCCCCGGCCATGTCGTTTTTCACTGCTATACGGGCGATGGGGAAACCGCGAAGGAAATCATCAAACGCGGCTACGACCTGTCTTTTTCCGGCATCATCACTTTCCGCAATGCCGCTCCGTTGCGCGAAGTCGCGCGTCAGACACCGATGGGGCGTTTTTTTACCGAGACCGATTCGCCTTACCTGTCTCCCGAACCCTATCGCGGCCGGCCCAATCGTCCGCTGCGGGTGCAACAGGTGGTGTCCCAACTGGCGCAATTGCACGAAGTCAGCGAGGATAGCGTGAAGGCGGCGGTTTCCCGCCGCCTGGAAGAACATTTTCACGTTCCCCGGAGGTAAGTCATGGCTCCTGTCGTCTACTGGATCCGCCTGAGCGGTGATGATGTGGACGCCGCAACGGTGTCCGCCCTGGATGAATTCATGCGCCGGCATGATCTGCCGGATTTTGTGCAGCCGCGGGACATGGTCGCGGTCAAGACCCACTTCGGTGAAGCCGGGACGCGGGGGTTCGTGCGCCCGCCCGTCATGGCCGTGCTGGCATCTGCGGTGAGACGGCGTCAGGGCATTCCTTTCCTGACCGAAACATCGACCTTGTACCGCGGACGGCGCAGCAACGCCGTGGACCACCTGGATCTGGCCCGGGAGCATGGTTTTACCCCCGAAGTCACGGGAATGCAGATTATCATGGCCGACGGGCTGCTCGGGGACGAGGAAATCGCCGTTCCCATCCGGGGGTCTCACTTCCGGGAAGTGAGTATCGCCGCCCAGGTGGTGAAAAGCCAGTGCCTTCTGCTGGTGTCCCATTTCACCGGTCACATCGCGGCCGGCTTCGGCGGTGCTTTGAAAAACCTGGGCATGGGCTGTTCCAGCCGCCGGGGGAAACTGATCCAGCACTCCACCGCCAAACCCGGCATCAGGGCGTCCAAGTGCACGGCGTGTGGTGAATGCGTGCGCTGGTGTCCTCAGGACGCCATCACGCTTGTGGAAGGTCACGCCGTCATCGATGATTCCCGTTGCATCGGTTGCGGTGAATGCCTGGCCGTTTGCCGTTTTGATGCGGTGACATACAATTGGAAAGAAACCTATACCAACCTGCAGGAAAAAATCGTGGAACATGCCATGGGCGCGGTGGCGGGCAAGGAACACAAACTCCTCTGTTTCAATTTCCTCACCCGGATCACGCGTGACTGCGATTGTCAGAAAGGCTACGATCCCGTTTCTCCCGACATCGGCATCCTGGTCTCCACCGATCCGGTGGCCCTGGATGCCGCCAGCCTGGACCTGCTCGAAGCGGAGACCGGCAAAACCATCCGCGAGCTGGCCCATGATATCCCCTCGCGCGCGCAACTGGAACATGCCCGAAAACTGGGGTTCGGCTCGCTGGAATACGAGCTGGTGAAAGAGAAAAGTGAAAAGTGAAAAGTGAAAAGTGAAAAGTGAAAAGAGAAAAGAGAAAAGAGAAAAGTGAAAAGTCGAAAGTGAAAAGTGAAAAGTCGAAAGTGAAAAGTAAGAAGGAGACAGGTGGCAGTAGGGAACGGGCTACAAGTGAAAAGTGAAAAAAAGGGGACAGGGTCAGGGAACAGGCAGGAAAACCCGATCTTTTCTAACTTCTTCCCTCTTCAACTCTTCAACTCTTCAACTCTCCAACTCTCCAACTTCAGCGAAAAGTATACACCACGCCGGCCCCGAGGTAGAAACCGTTCTTGAAGCCGCCTTCCAGGCGGATTTCAAAACGGGGTGACAGGCGGGCGATGAGTCCGACCGGCAGGTGGCCCACGGGGATCACCATGGTTTCCTTGTAGGTGTCCCGGACTTCCGTGCCCAGTTCGTCACGGTGGACTCCTTCGGACCAGATGGATACCCTGCCGATCCCGATTCCGGCGCCGACATAGGGATGTACCGGCAGGCTAGGGAAGATGTGCAGCAGAACCGTTGCGGTCAGGCTGAGCTGGTTGATTTCACCGCCGCCCTCCTTGCGTACATCCTGCTGTTCTTCACGCCAGAAACCGGAACCTTCCAGGTGGCTGTATTCGAGCGCGAACACTCCGCTGAACACGGACCTGAGCCCCTTGTTCCCATAGGAGCGGACCTCAAACGTAAATGCCTGGCCGCTTACTTGGGGATGCTCGTAGAGAAACGGGTCCAGCAATACCCCGGGAACCCCGAAAGCGGATACACGCAGGCCCACTCCGGACCTGGGGGGACGGAGGTTCCCGGCGGCTTCCAGGGCGGTGGCTGCCAGAAGCACCAGGGCGATTGTCAGTGTTTTCTTCATCCGGACTATCTCCTTTGCAGTGGCGCCGTCCCCTGAGGAACGGACGGGTTCAACCCAGGTGATAATTGGGCGGCTCCTCGGTAATGATGACATCGTGAACGTGGCTCTCTCTGAGAGCCGCGGATGAAATGCGTACGAAACGGGCCTTTTCATGGAGTTCGGCAATCGATCGGCAACCCGTAAGCCCCATGCCGGCGCGGGTTCCTCCGATCAGCATGGGAAGCAACCGGGTCACGCTGCCGCGGTGGGGGACGCGGCCCTCGATGCCCTCGGGAACAAGTTTGGACTCCGAATACTCATCTTCCTGGAAGTAGCGGTCACGACTGCCGGCTTTCATGGCGCCGATCGATCCCATGCCGCGATAACTCTTATAGGACCTTCCCTGGTAAATCACGAATTCACCCGGGCTTTCGTCTGTGCCGGCCAGCAGGGAACCCAGCATGACCGAATGCGCCCCCGCGGCCAGGGCCTTGGCGATATCTCCCGAGTACTTGATACCGCCGTCCGCGATCAGCGGGATCTCGCCTTTCAATTCCCGGGCCACGTCCATGATGGCGGTGATCTGGGGCATCCCCGCCCCGGTGACCATGCGCGTGGTGCAGATGGATCCCGGGCCGATGCCCACTTTGACCGCGTCCACGCCCCGGTCGCGTAATTCCCGCGCCGCCGCGGCCGTGGCGATGTTGCCGGCGATGAGGTCGATATCCGGGAAACGTTCACGCACTTTTGCCACGGTTTGCAGCACCCGCAGAGAATGTCCGTGCGAAGTATCCACCACGATTACGTCCACGTTCATCTCCGCCAGCGCCGCGGCGCGTTCCAGGGTATCGGCGGATGTGCCCACAGCGGCGCCCACGCGCAGGCGTCCGAAAGTGTCTTTTGCCGCCTGAGGGAATTCTTCCGATTTCATGATGTCTTTCAGTGTGATCAGGCCTTTGAGCCGCCCATCCCGATCCACCACGGGTAACTTTTCGATCTTGTTGATGTGCAGCAGGCGCTTGGCCTCTTCCATGGTGATGGATTCCGGCGCGGTGATCAGGTTGTGGCTGGTCATGAATTCGCGGATCTCTTTCTGCTGGTCGGTGACAAAGCGCAGGTCACGGTTGGTGAGAATCCCTTTCAGGATGCCGTTTTCATCGATGATGGGCAGTCCGGAGATGCCCTTTTCCTTGACCAGTTGCAGGGCCTCGATAATGCGGTTCCGGGGACTGAGGGTGATGGGGTTGTCGATCATGCCCGACTCGGAGCGTTTGACCCGTTTGACGTGCTCCGCCTGATCGCGGATGCTCATGTTCTTGTGAATAATTGCGATCCCGCCCAGGCGCGCCATGGCGATGGCCATGGGGGCTTCTGAAACCGTGTCCATGGCCGCGGCGAGGATGGGCGTGTTGATGTGGATGTTGCGCGTCAGCAGGGTCGAAGTGTTGACTTCACCGGGAATGACCTCGGAGTACGCCGGCACCAGCAACACATCGTCAAAAGTCAATCCTTCATGGGGATAGAACTTGTCGTTTTCAGCCATGGCTGTTCACCGTTTCTGCTTCTGTTTTTTGCGTCCCTTGCGTCCGGGCATGCGGGCCGTCGGCCGCGATGCCTTGGTTTCCTTTTTGCGGCGCCATTTTTCGATTTCCTCTTCCTGCACCGGGTGGAACAGGAACAGGAAACGGATGACTTCTTCTTCGATGCGGTTCTGCAACTCTTCGAAGAGCCGGAAACTTTCTTTTTTGTATTCAATCAGGGGATCGCGCTGGGCATATCCGCGCAGGCCGATTCCCTCTTTCAGATGGTCCATGTTGAGGAGCTGGTCTTTCCATTGCGTGTCGATGATCTGCAGCAGGATCATGCGTTCCAGTTCGCGCATCTGTTCCGGTCCGACCAGGGCTTCCTTTTCAGCGTACTGCCGGTCCAGTTCGCCCTGCAGCTTCTCGTGGATCTCGTCGGCCGAGAACTCACCGAAATCGGCCGGCATGATGGGGGTGATGTCCAGACCGAACTGAGACAGCATTTCCTTGTGCAGTCCGTCGTAGTCCCAGTCGTCCGGTTCTTTCTGGGGATTCACGTGAAAGCCCAGGATGTCGCCGGCGATTTCCCGGGTCAAGCGCAGCATCTCATCGCGCATGTCCTTGCCGAACAGGATGTCGCGCCGCATGGAATAGATCACCTGGCGCTGCTTGTTCATGACGTCGTCGTATTCCAGCAGGTGTTTGCGGATGGAAAAGTTCTGCCCTTCGATCTGTTTCTGCGCGTTTTCGATGGCGCGGGAGACCAGCTTGTTCTCGATGGGCACGCCGTCGCGCATGCCCGCACGCACCAGCAACCCCTTGACGCGTTCGGAACCGAGGATGCGCATCAGGTCATCTTCCAGGGAGATGTAAAAGCGCGAGGAACCGGGATCGCCCTGGCGCCCCGAACGGCCGCGCAACTGGTTGTCAATGCGCCGCGCTTCGTGCCGCTCCGTGCCGAGGATGTGCAGGCCGCCCAGGGAAATCACTTTTTCCTGGTTTTCCTTGATCTGCCGGCGGATCTGCTGCTCAGCGGCCTGGCGTACGGTTTCCGGGGCGGTTTCCGGGGAGAATCCCTTTTTCTGCAGTTCTTCACGCAGCAGGAAATCCGGGTTTCCGCCCAGCAGGATATCGGTGCCGCGCCCGGCCATGTTGGTGGCGATGGTCACGGCTCCCGGGCGTCCCGCCTGGGCGACGATATCGGCTTCCTTTTCGTGATGCTTGGCGTTGAGAACCACGTGGGGGATACGTTCGCGCCGCAACCGGGCCGCCAGCAGTTCCGAGTTCTCGATGGAAATGGTGCCGACCAGCACGGGTTGTCCGCTCTCATGCAACCCGCGGATTTCTTCGGCTACCGCGTCCCATTTTTCTTCCTTGCTGCCGTAGATGACGTCGGGGAATTCCCGGCGGATCAGGGGACGGTTGGTGGGCACTTCGATCACGTCCAGGTCGTAGATGGCTGCGAATTCGGCGGCCTCGGTGATGGCGGTTCCGGTCATGCCGGCCAGTTTATCGTACATGCGGAAATAGTTCTGGAAGGTGATCTGCGCCAGGGTCTGGTACTCCTGCTCGATGCGCACGTTTTCCTTGGCTTCCAAAGCCTGATGCAGCCCGTCGGAGTAACGCCGCCCCGGCATCATGCGTCCGGTGAATTCATCCACGATCAGGACCTGGTTGTCCTTCACCAGGTAATCCTTGTCGCGGTGAAAGAGCAGGTGGGCTTTCAGCGCCTGGTTGATCTGATGCAGCGTGTCCATGTTGGTCAGGTCGTAGAGGTTGCTGATTTTGAAAAACTGTTCCGCCGCGGCGATTCCACTTTCCGTCAACACGACGGTGCGGGTTTTTTCGTCCAGGTCAAAGTGACCGGTTTCCCGCACGGCTTTGCGTACGAAATCGTTGACCGCGTAATAAAAAGAGGTCGATTCTTCGGTCGGGCCGGAGATGATCAGCGGAGTGCGGGCTTCATCGATCAGGATGCTGTCGACCTCGTCCACGATGGCGTAGTTGTATTCACGCTGCACCAGGCTGTCGCGTTCGAATTTCATGTTGTCGCGCAGGTAGTCGAAGCCGAACTCGTTGTTGGTGCCGAACGTGATGTCGGCGGCGTAGGCTTCCTTGCGCGCGGGTTCAGGCATGTCATGCTGGATGCAGCCGACGGACAATCCCAAAAACCGGTAGATGGCGCCCATCCACTCCGCGTCACGACTGGCCAGGTAATCGTTGACCGTGACGATGTGGACCCCTTTGCCCGTCAACGCGTTGAGGTATCCGGGCAGGGTGGCGACCAGGGTTTTGCCTTCACCGGTTTTCATCTCGGCGATCTTGCCGCGGTGAAGGATGATGCCGCCCATCAACTGTACGTCGAAATGGCGCATGTTCAGCACGCGACGTCCCGTCTCGCGTACCACGGCGAATGCTTCGGGCAACAGGTCGTCCAGGGACTCGCCGGCTTGCAGGCGTTGCCGGAATATCGGCGTATGTCCCTGCAAGTCAGCGTCCGAAAGGCCGCGTATGGCAGGTTCAAGGGAGTTGATGCGATTGACCAGGGGCAGGAGTTTTTTGAGTTCCCGTTCGTTTCGGGTACCGAAAATCTTACGAATAACGTAATTGAACATGGGAAGAGATTATATCAGACTGGGGCGGGGTTGACAATTTGGATACACGCGGACGGACTTGAAGAAAGCGGCCGCTTCCGGTAGAATTAGCACACGATGCAGAGACAGAAAACCGGGGGCATGTTGCGACTCATGCTGGTTGCCGGCCTGATGGCGGCCGGAGCCGTACTGCTCTTTCGTTTTACGGATTCCCCGCCGCCGCGGGAGGCGACCCCCCCCCGCGTACCGGAAACGGTTGCGGCAAACACTCACCTGCTGACATTCAGTGAAGTCCGCCAGGTTGATATTCAACCCGGTGAAACCTTTGTCGCCGCCCTGGGACGCCTGGGGTTCTCCCCGACGGACGCGCATCGAACCGCCCGGACCCTGAGTCCGGTTTATCCGGTGGCAAGAGTCCATCCGGGCCGCCGGCTCAGCGTGACCTTCCGTGAAGACCGGCCATCGAAGCTGGTTTACGAGATCGACGCAGCCTCCCGCCTTCTGGCCCGCTGGGGCCAGGACAATGAGATGACGGCGCACGTGCACACCGAGCCGTTTGAAACCCGCCTGGCCTATGTGAAAGGAGAGATCTCTTCCTCGCTCTTTGCCGGCATCCTGGCCGCCGGGGAAGACGCGGCATTGGCGGACCTGCTGGCATCGCTGTTTGAATTCGATGTGGATTTCAACCGCGATATCCGTGTCGGCGATACGTTTGAAATACTGGTGGAAAAACGCTTTCTGCGGGAAAAATTCCATGCGTACGGGGCGGTTCACGCCGCGACGGTTACCAATCGCGGTAACACCATCCAGGTCGTGCGCTACATGGATGCCGGAGACAATCCGGCGTATTTTCATCCGGACGGCCGTTCGGTGCGCAAGATGTTTCTGCGCTGCCCGCTGCCCTTCATGCGTGTTACTTCCGGGTACGGCAACCGCCGTCACCCGGTATTGGGCTTTTCCGCCCGGCACAACGGCATTGACCTGGGCGCGCCCCGTGGTACGCCGGTAAAGGCTACGGCAACCGGTGTGGTCACCCATGCGGGTGTCCATTCCCTCAAGGGACGGTACGTGCAGTTGCGTCATCCCAACAGTTATGAGACCCATTACTATCATCTTTCCGGCATTCGTTCGGGGGTGCGCCGCGGGCAGCGGGTCTCGCAGGGGGATGTCATCGGGTACGTGGGCAGCACCGGCCTTTCCACCGGGCCCCATCTGCATTACGGCATCCGCCATAACGAACGTTTCATCAACCCCCTGCAATTGCGCCCGCCTTCAAAGAAGCCGATTGCACCTGCCGAACTTGACGCATTCAAGCTCCACTGCAACCAGGTGTTTTTCACCATGTCCGCTTTCGCCTGGGTTGAGAAAACGGCCGTTGCCCGCTTGACTCCCGCCGCCACGCCGGCCCGTGTTACAGAGGAAACGCCACCGATCGGGGACGCGTTCCACCTTCCCCTGGTACCCGCGACCGGCCTGGAAGCATTGCCGCGGAAATAGATATGGCCGCCGTCACCATCATGTCCTGGAATGTCAACGGCATGCGCGCCGTCATGCAGAAAGGGTTTCTTGATTTTATTTCCAGCCGCCGCCCCGACATCCTGGGCATTCAGGAGACCAAGCTGCAGGCGGACCAGATACCCGCAGCCCTGGAAACCCTGAGTGATTACGAAGTGTCCTGGAATCATGCCGAACGTCGCGGATACAGCGGAACTGCATTGTTCTGCCGCATCCGTCCGATCGCGATCACAATTCCCGAACCCGATTCCCTGCTGGGCCGGGAAGGGCGGGTCATCCGCGCCGATTTTCCCGGGTTTGTATTGCTGAATATCTATTTTCCCAACGGCCAGATGAGCCCTGAACGCCTGGAGTACAAGCTGCGTTTTTACGATCAGTGCCTGGATTATTGTGAAAGCCTGCGCAGAGACGGCCGCTCGCTGGTCATTGGCGGAGATTTCAACACCGCTCACAACGAGATCGATCTCAAGAATCCCGCCGCCAACGCGGATCGATCCGGTTTTCTGCCCGTGGAGCGGGCCTGGCTGAACAAACTGGTAGCTGCCGGTTACGTGGATACGTACCGCATGCGATACCCCGAACGCGCAGAGTATTCCTGGTGGACCTATCGTTTCCAGGCCCGCAGCCGCAACGTGGGATGGCGGATCGACTATTTCTTTATCAGCCCGGACCTGGTTGAACGCGTGGAAGACGCCTGGATCCTGACCGATGTGTTCGGATCGGACCATTGCCCGGTCGCGCTGCGGTTGCGGGTGTAAAGTCCCCCTTTTCGCTGTCCGGGTTTGACAAGGGTGATTCCCGATGCTATATCCATAATGGAACACGAGGAGGAAAGGCAATGGACAGCAACCGAGGGAAGTCTGTTTTTGCGCGTTTTTCTTCCATGGTCATGGTATTGCTCGTATTTTTGTTTCTGGGGGCCTGCGGAGACGGCGAGCAGAGTGCCGACCGGCAACCGGACACCCAGGCTGACGGCCTGAAATCGATTACCCTGGCGGGAAAACTGGTAGTGGGAACCAGTGCGGATTATCCCCCTTACGAATTCTACCTGGACGGTGATGAGGAAGGGCGCATTGTCGGCCTGGACATGGATATCGCTCAGGATATCGCCGATGCCCTGGATGTCAGCCTTGAAATCAAGGATCTTCATTTCAGCGAATTGTTCAGTCACCTCGAGGCCGGAGATGTGGACCTGGTGATTGCCGGTCTGACGCCCACGGAACCCAGGCGCAGGCTGGCGGATTTTTCTGAAATCTATTATCAGGCCTTTCAAACCGTGCTGATCCGCAAAGGGGATCAGGATAAGATCCCCACGGCCAGTGATCTGCGCGGAAAACGCGTGGGTGTGCAAGTCGACTCCATTCAGCAGGACCTGGCGCCCACTCTGATCGTGGGGGCTGAATTCGTGCCCGTAAAAAAGATTCATCAGATGATCGAGATGCTGGAGAACGGTGAAGTGGACGCGTTGGTCCTGGAAAAACCCGTGGCCGAAGCATTCCAGGCGCGCCGGCCCACTCTGGCCAACATTGCTGCGGGGATCGACGCCAACCGGCTGGGCTCCGCCATTGCCGTGCGCAAGGGGAACCGCGCATTGCTGGAACGGGTCAATGCCGTCATCCGGCGCCTGAAAGAGCAGAACCGGATCATCAATTACGTGGAAGACGCCAAGATCCTGGCCAACAAATAGCCGCCCCGGATTCCGCCTCAGCGGCGGGTTCTCTTGACAGGACGGGGCTTTTTGCGCTATTCTGGCGCCAGGAGAATACCGCCATGAACGAATTCAAGGGTCAGTTGGTTTCCCGGGGATTCCGCTATGCAATAGTGGTATCCCGGTTCAATAATTTTATCAGTGAACGCCTGGTGGAAGGCGCGCGGGACGCCCTTGTGCGCAGCGGCACCGAAGAGAGCGAGATCGAGGTGTTTCGCGTTCCCGGAGCGTTCGAAATTCCCCTGGCGGCCAAGCGCCTGGCCCTGGCCAAACGCCATGACGCGGTGATCTGCCTGGGCGCGGTGATCCGCGGTGAAACCCCCCATTTTGATTACGTTGCCGCGGAAGTATCCAAAGGCGTGGCGCAATTGAACCTGGAGTTCGCCATGCCTTTCGCTTTCGGCGTAATTACCGCCGACAACACCGAGCAGGCGATTGAGCGCGCCGGGAACAAGATGGGTAACAAGGGTTTTCAGGCGGCCCAATCCGCGATTGAGATGTTGAACCTGTTTAAAGATGCGGATATTTGATGTTCCGGATAAAGTACAGCCGCGAAGTGGCCCTCAAGTTGCTCTACCTGATTGATGCGAACCATTGCGAAGCTGCGGACCCGGATGAACTGCTGGACGAGAACTCCGTGTTTTTCAAGGGCCTCAATGAAGTGGAAAGCGGTTTTGTGCGCAGGATTCTGGAGCAGGTCCTGTCCGCGCGCGGGGAGATCGATGAAGCCATTTCCAAACATCTGATCGGCTGGCGCTTTTCCCGCCTCAATGTCATTGAACGCAACCTGTTGAGGCTGGGTCTGGCGGAATCGCGTTTCAACGATCAGCGGGCGGTCATCATCGACGATATCGTGCGCATGGCCAAGAAATACGGCGACCTGGATTCCTTCCGCATTGTCAACGCGGTTCTGGACAAGGTGATCCCGTGAAGATCCTGCTTTGCCTGCTGGCCGTACTCCCCGCCCTGAGGCAGGTGGATTACGCCCGTTTTGAACTGGATTCCCTGCCTCAGGCCGTGTTGACCCGTTACCGCAACGACAATTTCCTTCAACGGCTGGATGTGGTTTCCGGGGTCGCGCAGGCCAGCACACGCAGCCTGAACTTCCTGCAACTCGATCTGAATTTCCGCGTCGCCTTTGTCCCCGGTGCCGGGATCGATCCCGCTGTCCGCCGCATGGCGGACCAGTTCCTGGAATCATCGCTGACATTGAAGCAGTATCTGATGCGCGTCAGGGATTATCTGCATTCCAATATCCGCTATTCGGCTGCAGCCGGGGATCAATCACCCGCAGCCGTCCTGAAACGCGGCAGCGCGGATTGTGTCGGGCTGACCCGCCTGGTCAGCGGCTGGCTGGATGCCGTCGGGGTTTCCCATCGCGAAATCAGCGGATTCTACTTTCGGCGCGACGACGCAGGTCTCTGGCAGCCCCAGCCGCATCGCTGGCTGGAAATCCGTTTACCTGATGGATTCGCGTTTTTTTTTGATCCCCAACACCGCATGTTTTCTCCGCATTACCTGGTCGTGCGCCCCGGGGTTGATTTTCGCCGCGTGCGGCGTTTCCGCGTGCTGCGCATCGACTCGCAAACCAGATTCGAGAACGGATAACGACATTCAAGGAAGCCTGAAAATGGAAGAACAATTTTTGATTCGCAAGGAAAAGCTGGAAAAATTGCGCTCTCTGGGGTTGGAACCCTGGCCCTACACATTTGATCGCAGCCACACCTTCGGCCGCGTGATCGAGGCCTATGGAGAAGCGGAAGCCGAAGCGTTGGATGGGTTGGACGAGGAATTCCGTCTGGCGGGCCGGGTGGTGGCCCTGCGCCGCATGGGCAAAAGCATTTTTGCCCACCTGTTTGATGGAGAGTGCCGCCTGCAGGTCTATCTGCGCCAGGATAAGATGTCGGAAACCGATTTTGAAGTCGTGCGTCTGCTGGATATCGGCGATATCGTGGGCGTGGCGGGCCGGTTGTTCCGCACCCGCACCGGGGAGTTGACGGTACTGGTTTCAAGCCTGGTGCTGCTGGCCAAGGCGTTTCATCCCCTGCCGGAAAAATGGCATGGGCTTCAGGACAAGGAGTTGCGCTACCGCCGCCGCTACCTGGACCTGATCGTCAACGAGGAAAGCCGCAGGATTTTTCGCATGCGCTCGGAGATCCTGCGCGAGATCCGCCTCTTCTTTTTCCGCGAAGGCTACCTGGAAGTGGAAACCCCGATGATGCACCCGATTCCCGGGGGGGCATCGGCGCGGCCCTTCGTCACCCACCACAATACCCTGGACTTGGACCTCTACCTGCGCATCGCCCCGGAATTGTACCTGAAGCGTTTATTGGTCGGCGGCATGGAGAAGGTTTTTGAGATGAACCGCAATTTCCGCAACGAGGGCATCTCCATGCGCCACAATCCGGAATTCACGATGCTGGAATTCTACCAGCTCTACCGTGATTTCGAGGACAACATGCGCCTTACCGAGAAACTTCTCAGCGAGCTGGGCGAGCGTTTCCTCGATGGCGGCGTGCTGCGCTGGCGCGATCTGGAGCTTTCCATCCGGCCGCCGTTCCCGCGCCGTCGTTACATCGACCTGCTGGCGGAAAAAACCGGCCTGCCCGTCGATGAAGTGTGGGATGAAAACGCCCTGGCCCGGTATCTGCGTCGCGAGCTGCCAGGCCAGGAAATGCCGCCGACCTGGGGAAAAATGCTGGAACTGGCGTTTGACACCTGGGTGGAGCCGGAGTTGAGCGGTCCGGTCTTTGTGGTGGATTTTCCCCGCGCGATTTCCCCCCTGGCCAAGGTGTCCCGGCGCGATCCCCGCGAAACCGAACGCTTTGAACTCTATATTGCGTCCATGGAAATCGCCAACGGGTTTTCGGAACTGAACGATCCGTTTGACCAGCGTGAGCGTTTTGAAGCCCAGTTGAAACAGCGGGAGCAGGGAGACGATGAAGCCCAATGGCTGGACGAGGAATTCCTGGTCGCACTGGAGCACGGCATGGCCCCGGCGACCGGGGAAGGCATCGGGATCGACCGCCTGGTCATGCTGTTGACCGGAGCCGAGTCGATCCGCGAAGTGGTGCTGTTTCCCCAGTTGAGAACGCGGTCATGAAGTTCGCTTTGTTCATGGCGCGGCGGTACCTGACCCGGGGCAACCGCAACGCGTTCATCCATATCATCTCGCTGGCTTCGATTGCCGGGATCACCATCGGCGTGGCCGCCCTGATCATCGCCCTGGCATTGTTGAACGGCTTCCAGAACGACATTCGCGATCGCATTCTCAGTTCCACCGCCCATATCATGATCAGCCACTCAATGGGGGACGGAGTGGAGGACTACGCCGCGGTGATGGCGCAGCTTCAGGATATTTCCCCGGAGATCCAATTCGCGGCGCCGGTCGTGTTCGGCACCGTGCTGATCAAGGGCGCGCCCCGCAACGCGTCGGGCGCGGTGCTGCGGGGGATGAATACCGGAGATGCGCGCAAACTCGACTGGCTGCAACAGATCGAGAGCGGCCGCTTTCCCAGCGAAGGCAATGAATTGTTGATCGGCAGGGAACTGGCCTTGAAACTGGGCCTGTTCCCGGGTGATATCTGCACCGTCCTCACGCCTGAGCCCACCCTGACGCCCGGGGGCATGATGCCGCGCCTGCGGCGCTTTCACGTGACGGGAGTCTTTCGTTCCGGGCTTTACGAGGTCGACAGTTCCACCCTGCTCACCACCCTGGAAACCGCGCGTCACCTGTTTCGCCTGGGCGAGCGCATCAGTTACGTGCAATTGTTTCTCAAGGACATCTTTGCCGCCGAAACCGTGAAACAGCGCCTGCGTTCGCGGCTTCCCGGTCATCTGTCGATTATTACCTGGAAAGACCTGAACGCATCGCTGTACTCCGCGCTGGAACTGGAAAAGACCGTGCTCTTTTTCACGCTCACCCTCATCATCGTGGTGGCGGCGTTGAACATTATCGCCGGGCTGATCTTGCTGGTGATTCAAAAAATCCGCGATATCGGGATTCTTCGCGCATGCGGCGTCACTCCCCGTACCATTCAGCGCATATTCTTCATCCAGGGCGGGATCATCGGCCTGGCCGGCACCCTGATCGGCACGCTGATCGGGGTGGTTTTTTCATTACTGGCCAACCGCTTCGAGTTGATCCGCGTGCCGGCTGAACTCTACCAGATGAGCCATGTACACTTCCGTGTCACCATTCCGGACCTGGCGGCCGTGGTCGGGGTGGCGTTGCTGATCAGCCTGGCGGCCACGTTGATTCCTTCCCGCCGCGCCGCCGCGGTGAACGTGGTGGAAGCGGTGAAAAACGAATGAGCGCCGCCTGCGTGGTTTGCGGTATCGACCGCCTGGAACGCGATGCCGAATCGATCCTGGGCGGCCGGCGGCTGGCACTGGTCAGTGCCGCTTCCCAGATATCGCTGGGCGGTGAGCCGGTGGCGGACCTGGTCCGGCGCGTAGCAGGAAAAAAACTGTCCGCCTTGTGGGCCCTGCAACACGGTTTTTTTGCCGACCGCCAGGACAACATGATTTTTTCCACTTCCTTTATCCATCCGCGGCTGAAAATCCCTGTGCGCAGCCTGTACGCCCGGCAATTGTTGCCCGCGGACGACTGGTTGCACGATATCGACCTGTTGCTGGTGGACGTGTTTGACGTCGGCACCCGCGTCTACACATTTCTCAATCACCTGGTCATGCTGATGCGCGAATTGTCCGGCAAGGGGATCGATGTCGTGGTGCTGGATCGTCCCAACCCCCTGGGGGGAATCGTTCTGGACGGATCCGTGGCCGCTCCCGCCTGGTTCAGCATCGTGGCGCAATTACCGGTGCCCATGCGTCACGGCCTGACGGCCGGGGAATACCTGGCCTGGGGCAGAAATTATTACGGGATCGACCTGGATCTGCGGATTGTCAAAGCCGAAGGCTGGAACAGGGCTATGGGGTTCAACGGAACCTGGACCTATCCTTCGCCCAATATGCCCTCCTGCGCCACGGCCCGGCTGTATCCCGGGGCGGTTCTGCTGGAAGGGACCAACCTTTCGGAAGGCCGTGGAACCACCCGCCCTTTTGAATTGGTGGGCGCCCCCTGGCTGGATGCGCAGGGGTTGTCCGAGGAGTTGCGCGCGCTGGGGTATACCGGCGTGGTGTTGCTCCCGCTGGGTTTTCGCCCCGGATTCGGCAAGTTTGCCGCGGAATTCTGCCACGGCCTGCTCATCCTGCCTCAGGACGATTGGGACGAACGCTGCTTTGGTCTCTACTACGACCTGATCCGCCTGGTCCGCCGCCGCCATGGGGCGGAATTCGCCTGGCAGAAACCGCCCTACGAATTTGAATACCAGCGTTTGCCCATTGACATGATCTGCGCCGGATCGCGCGTGCGTGAATGGATTGAGGCGGACCGTCCCTTCGGTGAAGTCGAGCCGGAAATCAAGGCCGATCTGGCCCGCTATCACGAAGGCGCGAAGGCGTATCACCTCTATCCGGCCACAGCATAAAACCGGCCCTTACGATTTTGTCTCAGCGGCGCGCGGTTTCCTGCGCTTTTCCTCGAAATAGGAATAGACCACGGGAACAACCAGCAGGGTGATCAGCGTGGAGCTGAGCAACCCCCCGATAACGGCGCGGGCCATCGGGGCCTGGGCTTCACTGCCTTCCTGCAGGCTGAGGGCCAGGGGCAGCATGGCCAGGATGGTGGTCAAAGCCGTCATCAGGATGGGGCGCAGGCGCCTGCGCCCGGCCTCTTCAATGGCTTTGCGCGCCGCCATCTTGTCGCGCCGGCGCAGCAGGTTGGTGTGATCCACCAGCAGGATGGCGTTGTTGACCACGATGCCGCCGAGCATGATGCAGCCGATATAGGACTGCATGTTGAAGGTGGTGCCCGTGATCAGCAGCATCCAGACGACGCCGATCACCGCCAGTGGAACGGAAAACATGACGATGAACGGATCGCGCACGGATTCGTAGAGCATGGCCATCACCATGTAAACCAGCAGCAATGCCAGCAGAATACTCAGCAGCAACTCGCGGAACGCTTTCTGCTGTTCCTCGAAATCGCCGGTGAATGCGACTTCGAAGTTGCGTGGAATCGGTACGTTGCGCAACCCGCGGCGGATATCGCCCAGTACCGACGCCAGGTCGCGATCCTCGATTTCGGCGTAAATGCTCAGCACGCGTTCGCGGTCGCGGCGTTCGATACGCTGAGGGCCGCTGCGCGGTTTTACGTCAACGATGTTGCGCAGGCTGACCTGACGCCCTTCGCTGTTGGTGATCGTCAGGTTGAGAATCTCTTCCATTGTCAGTTTTTCCGCGTCCTTGACCTTGACCAGAATGCGGAATTCGTCTCCGCCTTCACGATAGGTACTGGCCTGGGTGCCGGAAAGCACGGTTTCGAGCGTCTGGCCGATGCGGTTGATCGGCAGTTTCATGTCCGCCGCGGCTTTGCGGTTGATCACCAGGAGCTCTTCAGGTTGACCCATCTCGCGGCTGAGACGGACATCGGAGATACCGTCCACTTTTTCCACCACGTTCCGGACTCTCTGCGCCAGCAGCTCGGCGGTATCCAGATCGAATCCCCTGATTTCCACCTGCACGCTTTCCTGGTCTCCGCCGCCGCGCATGAAGAAAATTCCGCCCGAGGCGCGGGTGCGGATGACGGTGCCGGGAATGTGTTGCAGGCTGTGCCGCAGGTCCGCGGCGATCTTTTCACTGGAGCGTGAGCGTTTTGACCGGGGCGTCAGCTTGATGGTCAGATTGCCGGTATGGGAACCGCCGCGCCACCAGCCGCCGCCGATGCTTTCCTCGATACCGGTCATTTCGGGTACCTGCCTGCGCACGATATCGGTGATGGTTTTAAAGCGCTCGTCGATCACGTCCAGGCGGGTGCCGACTTCCATCTCAACCGAGACGCGGACCTCGCCTTCATCGGTGGCCGGCATGAATTCGCTGCCCACGTAGCGGATCAGGAAAATACTGCCCGCCAGCAGAAGCGCCACGATCACCAATACCCGGGCCCGGTGATCCAGGGATGCGTGCAGCAGGTCCCGGTAACGGTCCTCCAACACGGTCAGCCAATGCTGGATCCGGGAAGTGAGGCGCTTTTTCCACGCTTCCAGGCCGGATGGAAGGGATTCGCGCGTTCCCAGCATGCGGCTGGAGAGCATGGGCACCAGGGTAAGGGCGACAAAAAGCGAGGCGATCAGGGAGAAACTGACCACGAATGCCAGTTGCTTGAACATGATGCCCGCGATGCCGCGCACGAAAACCATGGGCATAAAGACCGAGAGCGTGGTCAGCGTGCTGGCCACGACGGCGGCGGACACCTCGCGTGTTCCTTCCGCGGCGGCTTTGCGCGGGGGCATGCCGCCGTCCTTCAGGCGCACGATGTTTTCCAGCACCACGATGGCGTTGTCCACGAGCATGCCGATGCCCAATGCCAGGCCGCCCAGGGTCATGATGTTCAAGGTGAAACCGCCGAAGTAGATCAGGGCGAAGGTGGCGATGATCGAGGTGGGTATGGCCGTGGCGATTACCAGGGTCGAGCGCACACTGCCCAGGAAAAAGAGCAGCACGATCACGGCCAGCAGACCGCCGTAAATGGCGGTGGAACCGACATTGGTGATGGCGTTGCGGATGTACTCGGAGCTGTCGCGGATGGGGATCATCTGGATCTGCGGCAGGTCTTTCTGAATTCTTTCGATTTCCCGGAGCGCGCCCGAGGCGACGGAAACCGTATTGGTTCCGGACTGCTTGTACACCGCCAGCCGCGTTCCGGGGATGCCGTTGATGCGGACCACGCGCGTGATCTTGCGGAAGGTGTCTTCCACATCGGCGATCTCTCTGAGGCGGATGGGAACGTTGTCACGGACGGCTACGACCGTGTCGCGGATCTCTTCCAGGTTGGTGAACACTCCGGGAATGCGAATCAGGATTTCATAGTTGCCGCGCTCGATGACGCCCGCGGGCAGATCCACGTTTCCCTCCTGGATGCCGGCGATGACCCGATCCAGCGCCAGTCCCAACGCCTTGATCTTGGCCGCGTCCAGGTTGACCTGGATCTCGCGTTCGTGGCCGCCCCAGATGTCGACCGAGGCCACCCCGGCAACGCGCTCGAGGCGGTAGGCGATCTGCTCGTCGATGATGCGTCGCGTCTGGATGGGATCCAGGTTGCTGAGCGCGCCGACGATGAGGATGGGGAACATGGCCGGGTCGAATTTGCGCAGCATCGGCCGTTCCACGTCATCGGGCAGGCGCGGGATGATGCGGTCCAGTCGTTCGCGCACGTCGTCGGCCGCCGCGGCCAGATCCGTTCCCCAGGTAAACATCACGCGCACATTGCTGCTGCCCTCGGAGGAAACAGAGAACACTTCTTCCACCCCGGGTACCGCACTCATGGCTTCTTCGATCGGGCGGGTGACGATCTGCTCGATCTCCTCGGGTCCGGTGTTTTCGTAGGAAGTCATGATGCTCAGGGTGGGAAAGGATATGTCGGGCATCAGGTCAATCGGCAGGCGGCTCAATGAGACCAGTCCCACGGCTGTGATGGCCAGGATCAGCATCACGGTGAATACCGGCCGCCGGATCGAGAAATCAGACAGGTTCATAGCGCGCCTCCGCCCGCCGGGGAGGTTGGCTTCTCCGTGGTGGAATCATGCTTTGCGGCGGGGGGCGAAACAATGATCCGGCCCTGGGTTTCCAGCAGGTAGTGGCCCATGACCACCACGTGTCCGGAAAGGGTTTCGGGTTTGACGATCTCGACTTTTCCCGCTTCAATCACACCGGTCTGCACGGGAACGAAACGCGCCGTCTGGTTTTCCAGGTCGGCCAGGAAAACTCCCTGTTGCTCATTGCGCTTGGCCAGGGCGTTGAAGGGGACAATGGTAATGTTCTGCCGCCGCGCGAACTCGATTTCGATGTTGACGAACATACCCGGTTTGAGCAGCAATTCCGGGTTGTCCGTTTCCACCTCCACACGGGCCTGGCGGGAGGTTTCCTGCAGCATGGGGGCGATGCGCGCGATGCGTCCGGGAAAACTCTTTCCCGGGAACGCGTTGCTGACCACCTTCGCCTGCTGCTTGACTTTCAAGCGGAAATAGTCCCGGTCCGTAATAAAGAAAACGGCGATGATGGGTTGAAGTTCGACAATCGACAGGATGGGCGTATTGGGGGAAAGCAGTGCGCCTTCATCGCTGAAACGTTCCCCCACGTAGCGGACCGGGTCATTGCGATCCCAGGGAGCGGTAATCCGCGTGTAGGAGAGTCGAACCCGCGCGCTTTCCAGCGCGGCTTCGCGGTTGGCGAGCTGAGCTTCGGCCACATGCAGGCGTGCCTGTTGCGCCTGGTGCTCGGATATGGCCAGGTCCAATTGCGCATCGCTGGTGATGCCGGTTTCGTGCAGGGCGCGCGCGCGTTCCAGGTTGCGTTCCGACATCAGCATCGAACTGCGGGCCTCTTCCAGGTTGGCTTTCACCACCCGCAGGTCGGCTTCCGCCTGGATCATCTGCTGGCGGTACTCCTCGTCATCCAGCAGGGCGATCAGGCTGCCCCCGCGCACGGGGTCGCCGATATTGACCAGCAGTCGGTCCAGGCGGCCCGAAATTTTCGGAGCCACGACCACCTTGGTGCGGGCGGTCATGGTCCCGGTGAAATTCCCCAGGTCACGCAGAGCGCCTTGCTCGATTGCGGCGACTTCCACGGCCACAGGGGGATTTCCGGTTCCGTTTCCCGCCGCCGGGCCGGACCCGGCCGGGCGCAACAGCATCCAGGCCGCGATCAACAGGAGCAGGGCGGCGCCGATTATCCACAGAGTTTTTTTGTCTTTTGCGATTTTCATCATGCAATCCTTTTGAATACAGTGGTTCTCCCGAACGATCTATCGCTTTTTAAGCGGGTTTCCGTAGATATTGTACGTCCGCGGGGGAAAAAAGTTTACCTGGCGAGCTGATTATGGCCCGCGCGGGAGCGTGTCGCGATGCAGGTTAAAGCCGAAGGCCGCCGGGAGTCCGGGCCCGAGAGATGAGCGTTGATTTGTGCCCGGCGGGCAGCGATTTCCGCGCTCTTCTTTGCTTGGCCCGGTTCAGCCGTCCGGAAACAGCAAAGAGCAAAACGGATCGACCGCAGCTGACGGCATCTTCGTCGCAATTCCGGATCAGAACCGCGCCCGGATGCGCTCCAGTTCATCGAGTACTTCGGCGCGCATGCTTTCCAGGTTTGCCTCGCTGTCGGCTTCAAAACGGATCACCAGGGCCGGCTGCGTGTTGGATGCCCGCACCAGGGCCCAGCCGAAGGGAAACTTCACTCGCGCGCCGTCGATGTCAATCACTTCGTACCTCTTGCGAAACGTTTCCACAACCTGCTCTACCACGGCAAACTTGATTTCCTCGGGGATTTCCACGTATTGCTCCGGTGTGTTCACCCGGCTGGGAATCGTATCCAGCAACTCCGCCAGGCTCTGTTCGCTGCGGGACAGGATTTCCAGCAGGCGGGCGCCGGTGTAGACTCCGTCGTCAAAGCCGTACCAGTGGTCATTGAAAAAGATATGACCGCTGACTTCACCCGCCAGCACGGCGTTTTCCTCGAAGATTTTTTTCTTGATCAGGGAATGGCCGGCTTTCCACATGACGGGTTTCCCGCCGGCCCTGCGGATCTCTTCGTACAATACTTCCGACGCCTTGACTTCGGAGATGACCGTGCGGCCGGGATGCCGGCCGAGCACATCGCGTGCCAGCAGCACCAGCAACTGGTCTCCCCAGAGGATCCGGCCCCTGCCGTCCACAACGCCGATGCGGTCGGCGTCGCCGTCAAAGCCGATGCCGAGGTCCGCGCCGTGTTGTCGGACGGCCGTGATCAGGTCCCTGAGGTTCTCCGCCCGGGTGGGGTCGGGGTGGTGGTTGGGGAAACTGCCGTCGACTTCGGTAAACAATCCGATCACCTCGATGCCGATTTTCTCGTAAAGCGGCATGGCCGTGATGCCGGCGGTGCCGTTGCCGCAGTCGATCACCACTTTCAACTTTTTCTGCATGTCCAGGGAGGCCGCGATTTCTTCCAGGTAGGTCTGGTTCATGGAAACCGCTTGAATGGAACCGGGTTTCCGCGGCGCAAAATCTTCGCGTTCGGCCAGGTCGAAAAGCTCACGGATCTGGTCGCCGGACAGGGTGTCATGGCCGACCATGGCTTTGAATCCATTGTATTCGGGAGGGTTGTGAGATGCGGTGATCATGATGCCGCCGCCCAGGCCGCGCTTGAACAGGGTGTAATACATTACCGGAGTCGGCACCAGGCCGATGTCGGTGACGTGGATGCCGTAGGCGGCCAATGTGCGGTTGACAATGGTTTTGAAGCGGGGCGAAGACGGGCGGCCGTCCATGCCGACTACGGCGGAATCCTTGCCGGAACGGACCAGCACGGCGGCGAACGCTGCAGCGATGCGTTCCACCACACTGTCCTGCAGTTGGGTATCAACGATTCCGCGGATGTCGTATTCGCGGAATATGGTCCTGTCGATTCTGTCCATGGATCCTCCTGGCTCAACGCGGTTCCGAATACGGATTATAACCCAGGGGGGGCGTGATTGCCACCCGCTATCCTGGTTGAACCCGGAATTTCATTCCAGTACAATGGACGCGGATCCGAAGCCGGTGCCGCGCTGGTAACATGAATGGAGGCCGGGTGACCGCTGTGTTGACACGATTGGCCGCGCGCATTCACCGGATTTCCTTTCGTTATTTCCGCGTCCTGCTTCTGCTTGCACTGGTGGTTTCTGTTCTGGGATCGTTTTTTCTCAAGGATCTCGAGGTGGAAGCCACGCTGCTGGACGCCCGGGGCATGCAGAGGCCGGAATTTTCTCAATTCCTGGCCAACCTGGAGCGTTTCGGTGAGAGCGCTCCTTTGGTGTTGCTGCAACGGCATGCCAACGTCGATCCCAAGGCCAGGGATCGTTTTACGCGCCTGCTGATTTCCGGACTTCAGGATCTGGAGGAGATCCGGGCTGTTCAGGCAAGCTTCCTGGACCTGCGCGCTGCCGATGGGCCGGCACGCATGGTGCAGGCCGCCGTTTTCCAGGACCCGGAACGGTATCTGCCGCGGCTGCTGGAAGCGTTTGCGCCTGAAGGAATCCGGCGCGCCGTTTTGCGCATGCGCAAGCGCTTGGTCATGACCGACAATCCGCAGCTGCGCGAGTGGGTCGCCCTGGATGTGTTTGATCTGTACGGGATGTTCGGTGACCGCCTGAACGCCGATATGGCCAATTTCCGCGTAGCCCGGAACAGTGGCTATTTTGATTCAGCCGATGGTTCCATGCGCCTGATTTTCGCCCAGCCGAGGGGCTCGGGTGAGGATGCAGACTATTGTATGCAGCTTACGGACCGGATCGGGGAAATGGTGAATCAGATTCGTCGGTCCCAAACCGGTTTCAACGCGATCGATTGCGGGTTCGCCGGAAAATACGGCCTGACCGCGCAGACCATGGCGGCCCAGAAACGGGAAATCACCTGGATCAACCTGGTTTCGGCATTGCTGATCTTTTTATTGATGGCGCTGGTTTTCCGCAACCTGAAAATCACGCTGATCTGTTATCTGCCTGTTGTTTTCTCGGTGTTCCTGTCCCTGGTGGCGGCACGATTTTTTTTCAATCCCCTGAAAATGGTTTCCATCGGTTTCGCCGCCATCGTACTGGGGCTGGGAGTGGACATCACATTTCATCTGGCCGGTCGCTTTTTTCAATATCACCGTGGAAAAGACGGCCTGGAAACTGCGATCAGCCGGACAATGGCCGATTGCGTGGCGCCGCTGACAATCGCCATTGTCACCACGAGTTTCGGCTTCCTGATCCTGGGACTTTCCCGCTACGCGGCGTTGCGTCAATTCGGAATGCTGACCGCCCTCGGCCTGCTCCTGACGCTGGCCGTAACGCTCCTGCTTTTTCCCGCACTGGTCCGCGCGTTGCGGCCGGAACCGGGTGGAGACCGGGGTCTGAACCGTCTTGCGCGACTGCCGCGGCTGCTCTATGGACCCGCATTGAAACACCCCGTATTTTCACGGTTCATGGCCGGGCTGGTGGTGTTGGTGTCGATCCTGATCGCATTGCACTTGCGTTTCGAGATGTCCCTTTTCAAACTCCTGCCCCCCGATCTTCCCGCCGCGGAAAATGCCCGCCGGGTAGCGGACAGCTACGGCACTTCCTTTCTGCTCAGCACCCAGGTGACGCTGGAGAGCAGAGACCTTGAGCAGGGCATGAGGTATCAGCGTCAATTGGACCGGCACCTCCGCCGCCTGGTCCGAGAAAAGCGCATCACCGGTTTCTACTCCCCAACCCGGGTTTACATTCCGGGACAGGCGGTGAAAAGGAATGACCGGGCGGTACTGGAATTGTCGCGCCGGGTTTCGGCCGGACGCCCGCTGATGCTGGCCGAAATGAACCGGGCCGGAGTGACTGTCCTCCCCGGGCATGAGCTGTATTATGACATGCTGGAAAAGGTTTTTTCCCCTGAACTTGTGAAAGGGGGCCGGGGGGCGCAAGGGGCGGAACGCTTCATTCTGGAGCGGAACGGCACTTGTTTTCTCCAGACCTATGTCTGGCCGATTCGGGAATGGCGGCAGCCCGGGCTGCTGTTGCGGGAATCTGCGGCGCTGGAACGCCTGCCGGGGTCTTCCTCCGTAAAGAAAAGTGTTACGGGGACCTACCAGCTTCACCAGGTCGTCAACCAGACGATCAAGGAGGAGTTCATCACCATCAGCCTCTGGGCACTGGCCGGCATTGTTTTCCTGCTGATGGTGTTTTTCCGCCGTCCGCGCCTTTGCCTGTTATCGCTCCTGCCTTTGCTGGGGGCGTTGCCGCTGACCCTGGCCTTTATCGTGCTGGCGGGCATCGATTTTTCTCCGGCACTGATTGGTGTGGTGGCGATGTTGATCGGCATCGGAATCGACGACGCCGTCCACCTGGTGCAGCGACATGTGGAGCGCCGCGTTCAGCCGGTCGCCGGCCTGCTGGCGGAGATCGCTCCCGTGTTGACGCTTACCAGCCTGTCCACCATGATCTGTTTCCTGACACTGATGATTTCCACCTCGCCGCTCGTTTTCGCGATCGGCGCCATAGTGGGGTTTGGTATTGCGGCCTGCTGGGCATCTACCCTGGTTGTTCTGCCGGCTTTCCTGAAGCGGAGGAGCCATTGACCCGTTCGACGTCACCGGTTCTCCCCGTCCTGGTCCTGATGGTCGCAACATGGCTGGCGTTGCCCGCGCAAGCCGACCTGCGCGTGGACACACTGCTGGATAAATGGGATCGCCAACTGGCCGGAGGCAACATGGTGTCCTGCCGCATCCGCCAGGAGAAACGGATCTTTCTACTCCGGGATCCGATTCAACTGGAAGGCCGATTCTATTTCAGGTATCCCGATTGCTTCCGAGTGGAATTGAACGGTGACGAGAATTTCGCGGTTTATTCCGATGGCAGGTCCATTTGTGTGGTTGACCATGACCTGGATGAAGTCCGGACCTATGATCAAGGCGAGGGCACCCTGCCGCAGGACACCGCCCGCTTGGTTCACCCCCTGGCCGGACGTACGCGGAAAGAAATTCTCGCGGCCAACGTGATTGAATACGATCGGTCCAAGCAGGAATACGTGATGACGCCAAGGTCCGCCGGCGCCACCTATGCCGTCGTGAACTTCCGCGTGGACCACCTGGAACGGCTCGTGTGGGTCCGGGTGAGTTATGCCAATGGCGACTGGAGCGAAACCGAGTTCTCCCGTTGGCGCCGCCATGACCGCGTGTCCAGACACTTTTTCCGCTACCGCGGCCCCACTGACAATGCCGCTGGAACGGATCCCGGCTGAACCTGTTTTTCCGGGCATCCGCCTCAAGCCGTTCGGGCCGGGAGCGGATTGTCTTTTGGGGGTCGCCGTCGTATAATGAGGCCACAATGTGGCGAAGGCTGACATCTCTGGACCGGGTTCTTTTCCTGCTGGCCCTGGTCACCATCCTGTCCCGCCTTTTGATTCCCGGGGCTTTCTCGACCTTTCTGACCTGGGCGTTGGCGGCCCTGGCCGTGGTACGCCTGGTGATCCTGGTCAAGCGCCACCTCTTGTGGAAGATCCGCAACCGCCTGATTTTTTCCAGCCTGTTTTTCGTACTGGCACCGATCGTTCTGGTGGGAATCTTTTTTCTTTTCCTGATCTACATCCTGATCGCCCAGTACGGGGTGGTGATCATCGACAACCTGGTGAAGCGACAGGTCACCGAGTACAGCAGCAGTGTCGCCCATTACCTGAACCTGGATGATCGCCGGCGCATGCAGGAGAGCATCGGTTACGTGACCCGCTTCGATCCCGAGAACCTGGTGGCGGCATTTTATGAGAAATCGCCGCAGGGGGAGTTTGAAGCGTTTTTCACCTATCCCGCCGGTGTTCCCGTGGAGCGGGTCCAACTGACCCAGTTTTCCGGTTACTTCAAGCTCGGAGGCGCGCTTTACCTGGGTGTATACCGGCAGAACGAGCGTTTCGCGGTTTTAATGGCCATGCGCATGGACGAGGATTTCATCCAGCAATTGTCGCGGGTGAGTGATTTCCGCATCCGCATGATTCCCTGGGATCAGAGTTTCCAGGCCCAGGTCTCTTCCCAGTTGACTTCGCTGACCGAATCCGACAGCGAGATCGCCCTCATGCCCTGGCAGTACAAGTTCCGATTTATCGACCTGGATGTATTGCAGGAACAGGGGCTGGTGGAACGTGAGCATTTTTTCTGGCTGCTGATCGATTACGATCGCATCTTCGCCAAGATCCGCTCGGGAGGCTCGGACACATCGCAGATCAATGCCATGCGTTTCGTTTACTTTCTGATCGGCTTGTTCGCCACTTTTATCGTGATTTCCTTTTTTATCGGTTTCCGCATTATCCGCGTCATTACCCGTTCGGTCAACCAGTTGCACCAGGGGACGCGACGCATCCGCCGCGGAGATTTCAATGCCCGGGTGCGGGTCCGCGGCGGCGGCCAACTGGAGGAACTGGCGGATTCTTTTAATGAGATGGCTTCCGGTATCAAGCGGCTGCTCCAGGAGGAAAAAACCAAGCAGCGCCTGGAGGGAGAAATGCAGACGGCGCGGCGCATTCAATTGAAACTGCTGCCGGACGACAGTTTCAACGCGCCCGAGTTCGATATCGCCGCGGTGAATATTCCCGCCCAGGAAATTGCCGGAGATTATTTCGACTATTTTTACGAGGCCGGGAAAAGTCTGACCATGCTGGTGGCCGATGTCTCCGGCAAGGGGGCTTCCGCCGCTTTCTACATGGCGGAGTTGAAGGGGCTGATCAATTACCTCCAGGGCCAGAACCTCTCGCCGGCGCAATTGCTGGGTCACTGTCATGAAAGCCTGAACCGTTCCTTTGACCGCAAGACGTTTATTACCGTCAGCATGGCCCGCTTTGACCTTGACCGGCACGACTTCGTGTTCGCGCGCGCCGGACATACGCGGGGACTTTTCTACCGGGCCGCGGAGCGCGGATGCCGCGAACTGTACCCTGAGGGCATGGCCATCGGGTTGCCCCATTTTGACGCCGGGCGTATCGAGGAATTTCGCGCCGGATGGGAGTCCGGCGATGTCTTGCTGCTGTTTTCAGACGGGTTGTCGGAAATCATGAACAAGGGGGGGGAAATGCTGGGATTGGCCCGGCTGGAAAAGGTCATTGTAGAGAACGCTCAGGGTACGGCCGCTGAAATCCGTCAGAACCTGCTGGATTTCAGCGTCAAGTACGGAGGCGGACAGGATCACGATGACGACTTGACCTTCATGGTCCTGAAGATGAAATGACAGACGAATTGGAACGCTTGCTGGGTCATGATTTCCGTAACGGGGATTTGCTGCGTGAAGCCCTGACCCACCGATCATTTCATGAAGGCAGCAAAAAAGCGCTGCCCGACAATGAGAAACTCGAGTTTCTGGGTGATTCCGTTATCGACCTGGTGGTGACCGAGTTTCTGTTCCGCCGGTTTCGCCAGGCGCGCGAGGGAGATCTCTCCAAGCTCAAGGCCCACCTGGTATCGAGCAATTTTCTTTTCCAGGCGGCGCGCACGATCCGCCTGGGTGAATTCATCCTTTTGGGTCATGGCGAGGAACGCAACAACGGGCGTCGCAACCGCCGCCTGGTGGCGTCGGCGTTCGAGGCGTTGGCGGGGGCGGTGTATCTCGACGGAGGCTTTCGCGCCGCGCGCGCCGTGTTGCTGCCGTTTTTTAAAAGCGCCATAGATGAAATGGAGATGGAAGGGCGTACGATCCGCATCAATGACTTTAAATCCGCCTTGCAGGAGCGGTTGCAATCCCGCAAACAGCCGCCACCCGATTACCGCATCGTGGCGGAACGGGGCAGGCCGCCGCGGATGGAATTCACGGTCGCGGTGATGCTGGGCGAAGAAGAGTACGCGCGCGGGGTCGGGGACACGCGGCGTAAGGCCGAACAGGACGCGGCCAGCCGGGCTTTGCAGAAAATGGACGGCGCCCCGGTTGAGGGCCAGTTGTCCGATGTCTTTTTTGTGACCCATGATTAGATTGATTCGGGTTGACGGCCTGGAAATTCTCCTGAACGCGGAACAGATCCATTCGATTGAGCCCGATGCGCAGGGAGGTTCGCTGATCCGCATGCTGGACGGCGAAGCACTCCGGGTAAAGAATCACCACGCGGATATCACCACCAAGATCCACGCCTGGGTACTGGGACGGCAGCAGGAAGAGATCGACAACCGTTTCTGCGGGCCGGCCGACACCCCCGGGAAGCCGTGACGGGGTGGTTTTACCGTTGCGGCGAAGGCCGGCCGACGGCTTGATTTTTCCCCATGCCTCCATTACAATGCGCGTATGAAGGACTATTACCATGTCCTCGGCGTGGAACGCAAAGCCACGCTGGCGGAAATCAAGAAAGCGTATCGCAAACTGGCCCGTAAACACCATCCGGACTTGAATCCCGGCGACAAGGCGGCGGAGCAGCGTTTCAAGGAGATCACCGAGGCGTACGAAGTGCTCAAGGATCCGCAGAAGCGGAAGCAATACGATACTTTCGGCCGCGTGGGGCCGGATACCGAGGCACAGGGACCCGGAGGCGGTTTCCGCGGATTTGACTTCAATGCCGGCGGCGGTTCTTTCGGGGACGTTTTCGAAACCATCTTCGGCGGCATGGGGGGTTTCTCCGGCAGAAGAAGCCGTGACGCCGCGGCCTCCCGCCCCAGCCAGGGTGAAGACCTCCACTACTCGATCACCCTCAGTTTCATGGATGCCATCAACGGCATCGAAACGCCGATACAATTGACCCGCCGGGTTGTCTGCGATGTCTGCAAGGGATCCGGTACGGCCCCCGGTTCCGGCCGCACGGTGTGTCCCGATTGCCGCGGCACGGGACAGGTTCAGCGGCAGACGGGGTTCATGAATTTTTCTTCCCCCTGTCCCCGTTGCGGCGGTACCGGCAGCCTGAGCGGCACCCCCTGCTCCCGATGCGGCGGCGACGGCCGGATCGAGACCGTATCCCGTTTTCGCGTACGGATTCCTCCCGGGGTGGACACGGGCTCCAAGGTGCGACTGGCCGGCAAAGGCAACGCCGGACGTCACGGCGGTCCCGTCGGCGACTTGATTATCACCATCCAGGTGACTCCCCATGCCTTTTTCCGCCGCAACGGCAATGACCTGGAAATGCAATTGCCGGTTACCTATACCGAAGCCGCGCTCGGAGCCAAGGTGCCGGTTCCGACGCTGAGCGGGCCCACTTTGTTGAAAATTCCGCCGGGGATTCAATCCGGACGCCGCCTGCGCCTCAAGCACAAGGGAATCGAGAGCCCGCGGGCTCGCGTACGCGGGGATATGATCGTTGAAATCCAGATTGTTCCGCCGCCGACCAAGGATATCGAAGTGCGCCGCTTGTTGAAGCAATTGGATGGAATGGCCGCGTACAACCCGCGGGAGGGACTGGGGGTATGAAAGAAAGGACATACATGATTTCCGCTGTCGCGCAGCGATTCGATGTCCATCCCCAGACCCTGCGTTTGTACGAAAGGGAGGGCCTGCTGATTCCTTCGCGGACCAAGGGCAACACGCGGGTGTACACGGACCGGGACCTGGAACGCCTGGAGTTTATCCTGGTGCTTTCGCGCGAAATGGGCGTCAACCTGGCCGGGATCGAGATCATCCTGAACATGCGGGCAAAAATGGAGATCATGCAGGATCAGTTCTCGCGTTTCATTGATGAACTGAAAAAGGAATTCAAAGGCAAGGAACACCTTTTTGACGAAACGCGCAACGCCATCGTCAAATTCTCTTCACCCACGGTTGCTCTGTTTAAAGAGGAGCATGAGCAGGACTAGAGAGCGGGAGTCCCTCGATTCCCTCAACCTCTATTTCCAGCAGGTGAAGACCATCGCGGTGCTATCCGCGGAAGAGGAACGCGAGCTGATCGTTCGTGCCAAGGCCGGGGATGAAGACGCGTTCAAGAAAATCATTGTCGCCAACCAGAAGCTGGTCGTGAAAGAGGCCTTGAAGTATTATTTCAAAGGCGAAAACTTCCTGGACCTGATCAACGAGGGCAACAAGGGGTTGATCGAGGCCTTGAAACGTTTCGACACCCGGCGTGACAACCGTTTCTATACCTACGCCATCTGGTGGGTGCGCAGCGAAATCCGTCGCTACCTGTCCAAGAATCAGAATATCATTTCCTTTCCGGATATCTTTTACAACGATTACCTGAATTTCAAGAAGGTTTTCTTTAACCTGACACGCAAACTCAAACGCAAGCCCACGGAAAACGAGTTGTCCGAAGTCCTGGGGATCCCGGTCAAGAAGGTCAAGGTGATGCTTTCCGTACCCGATGAAATCATCAGCCTGGACAAGAACATGATGGAGGGCAGGGACACCAACCTGTCCAACTACCTGCCGGATGAATCGGTGGTGGATCCGCAGGATGAATTGCTGGGTGTTTCCATGAACAACCTGATCCGTGAAGAAATCGAGGACCTGACTCCCAAGGAAGCCAACGTGGTCAAGATGCGTTTCGGTTTCGGTGAAGAAGATCCCATGAAATTGCGCGAGATCGCCAAGAAAATGGGCATGAGCCCGGAAGGGGTACGCCGCATCGAGATGAAAGCCCTGGCCAAACTGAAAAAGAAATTGTTGCTGCAGGGTGTTTACGGGGTGTTGAACTGATGGCGGAGCGCTGCCCCCTGTGCCGGGGAACCGGCTGGGTCATCTACGAAAAAGACGGCCGCGAGTACGCCGAACCCTGTAAGTGCCAGGCCATGGACCGCCTGATCGCCGTGGAAAAGCGCCTCAATATTCCCGCCCGGTTTCAAGGCACCGATCTGCGGGGTTTTGCCGCGGGGAAACCGAATGCCGCGCTCAAACAGGTGATTGAACGGGTGAAGCGCTTTGTCGACGATTTTCCCGCCGTTGACAAAGGGCTGCTGTTTCAGGGGGACATCGGCGTGGGAAAAACCAAGATGCTGTGCGCCATTGCCGGTGAATTGCTGAGCCGCCATCCCGCACTCGACCTGTACTACATCGACTGGAACGACCTGGTGCGGGAAATGCGCAGCGGCGAGGATCATTCCAGCCGGGATTTCTCCACCATCCATCAACTGGTGCAGCGCCTGGCCCGTGCCGACCTGCTGCTGTTTGACGAACTGGGTGCTTCACGGGTCAGTCCCTGGGTTCAGGACAACATCTACTATGTGATCAACCGGCGCTACAACGCGGGCCGGCTCACCTGCTGTGCGAGCAATTTTTACGATGAAAGTGCGGATGGGAGCGAAACGCTGGAGCAACGCCTGGGTCTGCGTATCCGCAGCCGCCTGTTCGAGATGACCCATGCCCAGATCATTCCCGGCAGCGATTACCGGCGTCGCTGGGGATAGGAGACCGCTGAGATGAATCATGACATGAGCGCAATCAATGAGGCCGTCGGGCGGGAAAGCCAGGTGGTGGAAAGGATACTGCTGGAAATGGGCCGGGTGATCGTGGGCCAGCGAGGCCTGCTGGAACGCATGATTATCGCGCTGTTGAACTCCGGCCATATCCTGCTGGAAGGGGTCCCCGGGCTGGCCAAGACCCTGGCGGTCAAAACCCTGGCCCGGGTTCTGGACCTGAAGTTCAGTCGCATTCAGTTTACGCCCGACCTGCTTCCGGCGGACCTGATCGGCACCCTGGTGTTCAACCCCAAAACGTCCGAATTTTCCACGCGCAAGGGACCGGTGTTCACCAACCTGCTGCTGGCGGATGAGATCAATCGCGCCCCGGCCAAGGTTCAGAGCGCCCTGCTGGAGGCCATGCAGGAACTCCAGGTGACAATCGGTGACCACAGCCATGCCATTGCGCCTCCCTTCATGGTGATGGCCACGCAGAACCCGATCGAACAGGAGGGCACGTATCCTCTTCCGGAAGCCCAGGTGGATCGTTTCCTGATGAAAGTCCTGGTCGATTACCCCGGAATGCAAGAGGAGCGTGCGATCGTGGAGCGCATGGCCGATGAAAACGAGATAGCCGTGGACACGGTCTGCTCGGAAGAAGACCTGTTCCGTATGCAACAGGCCGTGCGCATGGTGTACGTGGATGAAAAAATCAAGGAGTACATTCTGAACCTGGTCTTCGCCACCCGGGATCCTGTTGCGGCCGGGCTGAAGAACCTGGCGCCCATGATTCGTTTCGGGGCGTCCCCGCGGGCCTCGATATTCCTCACCCGCACCGCGCGCGCCCTGGCCTTTGTGCACCGCCGGGGATATGTGACCCCGGAAGACGTCAAGGAAATCGGCCGCGATGTGCTGCGCCACCGCTTGATCCTGACCTATGAGGCCGAGGCGGAGGAAATGAAGCCGGATGATGTGATCAACGAGATTTTCGATCATGTGGTGGTTCCATGAACCGACCACTCAGGTGAATACAATGGCCAAGAAAAAGAAAAAACAACTGCGACAGCGGATCAACCCGGAAAAGTCCAACAAAATGATTTACGCCGTGGGCGCGGGGCTGATCGTGGTGATGGGCCTGGTGCTGCTCTTGATGCTGCGCAGTGGCGGCATGCCCGATGATCCCGGCGAAATCATGACCAGCAGCCTGGGATACCTGGCGAAAACCGACGGCGTGCTCGATGTTCAGACCGATGCCGACGCAGCGCGGGTCACCATCGTGTACGAGCCGGCCGAGCGGGTCGATATCGTCCAGGTCGCGCAATACGCCGGCGTACGCGTGTCCCATCGCCTCAAGGACCGCGAGGTGGAAGTCCGCCTCTGCCGCTTCCGCCCGGAGAATGTGGAATACCGTTTCTGGGCGTTGAACGGTCGCGTAATGCGTCACGAAGCCCTGGGTGGCGAAGGGAAGCCGGAAGCGACAGCCCCGGAAGGTACTGAATAAAGAATACTGAATAAAGAATAAGGAATAACGACCAAGAGAAACCGATTTGGAAAATTTTGGGATTTCCTGTTCTTTCTGCTTTATTCCTTATGCATTATTCCGGCCGATTTCTCGGCACTCGCCTCTTGCCAGGTCACCCTTTTTCCGGTGATGGAAACCTCAAGTGCGAGTGATGGGGCTTCGGGTAGTCTGAGTGATGAGGAACCTGATAGTACGGTGATGGAAACCTCAAGTGCGAGTGATGGGGCTTCGGGGAGTCTGAGTGATGAGGAACCTGATAGTACGGTGATGGAAACCTCAGGTTCGAGTGATGGGGCTTCGGGTAGTCTGAGTGATGAGGAACCTGATAGTACGGTGATGAAAAGCCGGGGCCGCCCCTACGCCTAACATGCATTAGTCAACACTTTAGTTGACAGGCGTCAACTTCCTCTTCAAAATGATCCG
>OBLN01000054.1_pt1 | contig 39563 bp, 36 predicted proteins | sample 1519301 | NCBI WGS metagenome assembly OBLN01 (sample SAMEA2452533, study PRJEB22499) | sediment metagenome | reverse complement strand
TTTTCCATTCTTTTTGTGATTGGAACTCTTACATTTAGGACAGTTCATACTGAGATATAGGCACTCAATCTATATAACTATTTTTAGTTAACAAAGCCTTTCCAATATCATAATAGATTTCAACTCTATTACTCTCAAGTTCCTGCATTTCAACCCTGTTTGCTTCCTCCCCGATATACACACATCCTTTAGATTTCAGATTCATCCGTTATAAAACTCCAAGCACGCTCGCGTCAACAACAATCATTAAATATTCCAACAATCAAAGAAAGAGGGTGATTCATATGGATTGTCTATTCTGTAAGATCGTTGCGGGTGAGATTCCTTCGAATAAAGTCTATGAAGATGACTTTGTATATGCTTTCCTTGATATATTTCCATGTTCTAAAGGGCATACCATCGTTCTTCCTAAGAAGCACTTTGGCAGGTTCACGGATATGAGTGAGGGAGATGCAGCTTCATTGTTCGCTTCTGTGAACAAGATTGCAAAGACAGTGGAAAAGACACTTGGACTGGAAGGGATGAACATTGGTATCAACAATGGGGAGATCGCAGGACAGACAGTGCCACATGTGCACGTTCATATCATACCAAGACGTGTTGGTGACGGCGAGGGGAATATGCATACCATCGTGGAGTTGCATCCTTCAACAGACAACATCGCGGAACTGGCTGAATCCATAAGAAAAGCATTCGATTAATTACAACAAACTAAATCCGCTAAATTAATTATGATCAATCACATTTATTGCAATAAACTACAGGAGAATGAAACATGGCAGACGATGAACAGAAAGTACTTGACGCACTTAAAGATGCAGCAAAACCAATGAGACCAGGCGAGATCGCTGAAGCAACAGGTCTTGACAGCAAAGAAGTCAGCAAAATACTCAAGAACCTCAAGAGTGCAGATGCCGTCTGTACTCCTAAAAGATGTTTCTATGCACACGCTGATTACGAAAAAACAAGCGAATAAATCTTTTTCATTCTTATTCTTTTTTTACATTTTTTGCTTTCTTTCTGGTACTTGACTGATAGTTTTCTGACACTTCTTCAGTCACTGCTGATAACCGTCACAGTGACCTCTCTTGTCCTGGGTCCGTCCAGTTCTGCAAGAAAGATGCTCTGCCACGTACCAAGCAAAGGTTTTCCGTTGATAACCGGTATCGTTTCACTGTTACCAAGAAGTACAGCTTTCAAGTGGGAATCTGCGTTATTGTCGATCCTGTCATGAGCATAACCTGCATGTGGTGGAACAAGCTTTTCCAGCAGTTTAAGAATATCAGAAACAAGACCAGACTCATTCTCATTGACAATTATCGAAGTGGTCGTATGCTTTGTACTTAAAACGCAGATACCGTTCTGTATTCCGCTTTCACTCACGTGTTTTCGTACCCTGTCCGTAATATCGATAAGCTCAATTCTCTTTCCGGTCTGTACTTGCATACATATCCCCAATCAATGATACTAGTCTTTTAGTATTAATTATACCGGATTGGATATTGAAACATACCTGAAATGTACATGTCCACATTAACGGCATGTTTAATTTTATAAAAATATAACTATAACCATTAGCAGTCAAAATGACCATAAACCGGAAAAGAATTTTTAATAAATAGAAAAAGAAGGTACCTATTGGTACCTGTATTCCCTCACTTCAATGACAAAGTGAAATCAACACTTACTTCACTGTCACAGGCGTTTGCGCTGGAATCGTAAGCATAACCATCGAGTGTGACACCCGTCACTTCTAAAATAAAGTTACCTATCGGATTCTTCAACTGAGCAGACTGGAATGTAACCACGCCATTTGAATCAGTCACAGCAGAAACTGTTCCTGTTACAAGACCGCTCCAGTCACCGGTAACTGTTGCACCGGACAAAGGGTTTCCGTCAGCATCTACAACAGTAGCTGCTGCTGTTGCATATACAAAGACATGTTTGTTGGCTTTAACAGAGTAATCTGTAGTAACTGTAAGGTCACTCAGGTGCATTTCTACCGAAGAGTCGTCTGTCGGAGTATCAGTAGGAGTCTCTACAGGTGTTTCATCGGCAGGAGGTGTTACAGTGTCAACAGGATCCTCTGTGGCAGGTGCCTGGTCGAGATCAGAGACTGCTGCCAGGGCATTGACAAGACCGTAGCCATAGTAAGTATCCTTTCCGCTTGTTCCAAGGTCAGTGGCTGTGCTCTGAAGTCTTGCACGCACCTCTGCAGGGTCCCATGTACCATCATTGTTAAGGTCAAGGTTTGTTCCTGAGACGTCAGTGCTGAGCAGAAGAGCAACCACACCAGTCACATGAGGTGTAGCCATACTTGTACCGCTCTTGTAACCATATGAAGACCCAGGCATTGTGGAGTATATTGATACACCTGGTGCTGCCAGTTCTACTTCAGGACCGTATGATGACCATGAAGCCTTAACATTATTTGAATCAGTAGCTGAGACTGCGATAACAGAATCAAAGCCTGCAGGATAGATTACTGCGCCACCGGTGTTTCCGGCTGCTCCAACGAGCACAACGCCACTGTTGTATGCATTGTCACATGCAGCTTTGAGTGTGGAAGAGTATGAGCCACCAAGACTCATTGTGATTACATCAGCATCATTAGCCATAGCCCAGTTGATGGATGCTATGATATCACTGTATGAGCAATATCCAGTTGCATCAGCCGCTTTAAGAGCATAGAAACCTGCATTCGGAGCAACTCCAAGCACTCCTATTTCATTATCAATTCCCAGAACTGTACCTGCAACGTGGGTTCCGTGACTGTGGTCATCCATCGGATTATTATCATCGTTAACGTAGTCATAACCGCCAAGGTAATTTGCTGCAAGGTCAGGATGGTTGTAATCAACACCTGTATCGATCACAGCTACCTTAACACTACTACCGGTAAAACCAAGTGCCTGAGTAGCAGGTGCATTGACCCTGTTTATTCCCCACGGAATAGTCTCGCCTGTTATCTGGGCTATTCCATCAGGCTCAATAAGTTCAATATTCGGATTCTTAGAAAGAGCATCTATTGCCTTTTGTGGAAGCTCTGCGGCAATGGCAGGAACAACATCATATTCATACTTTATACTTCCACCATTAGCCTTTAAAAGCTGAGCATCTGTTTTTCCTTTAAACTTAATAAGAACAGGAACTTTTTCATCATCGTTCGGTACAGCACTTGCCGGTGCCACCACAAAGGAGAGCAATATCGACAAAATCATCAGTAACGTAATTGGTAGTCTATTCATCAAATCACCAGTTTTTGAACATGAAGTAAGCAACATTACTACAGGTTAATGGACACCTATAAGTATGTTATGAAAAAATCATGTACATTTGTGTAAAAATAAATCAGTTACAAAGTCACTAAATGCTTATTTTTAAAAAATGAATGAATATTGTAATACTCATTCAAAGTCAGAAAGACCTGACATATCCAGTGTTGCAAAATAGTCATCCACTGTTTCAGCTCTTCTTATCTCTACAAAACTTTCATCAGGTCTCAGGAGTATCTCTGCTGACCTGAGTTTCCCGTTATAGTTGAAACCCATGGCATGACCATGTGCTCCTGCATCATGGATTACCAGGACATCGCCTCTGGTAACTTCAGGAAGGAGCCTGTCAATGGCAAACTTGTCATTGTTCTCACAAAGTGAACCTGTGACATCGTAAAGCTGTGTAGCTTCCTCGTTTTCCTTTCCAATCACAGTAATATGATGGTATGAGCCATACAGAGCCGGGCGCATGAGATTTGCCATGCATGCATCAGTACCCACGTAGTCCTTGTAGATATGTTTCATATGGCGAACAGTGGTCACAAGATAACCGTATGGTCCGGTAATTACCCTTCCACATTCAAGGAATATCTTTAGTGGATGTAGGCCATTTCCTCTGATGATCTCATCATAGGCCTTTCTGACACCCTTTGCAACGACATCATAAGGAACCGGTTCCTGTTCAGGTCTGTAAGGAATACCGATTCCACCGCCAAGGTTCACAAACTCGAATTTGATATCGAGTTCCTTTGAGAGTTCAGCTATAAGTTCGAACAGTATCTTTGCAGTCTCAATGAAATACTCAGGGTCCAGTTCATTGGAAGCCACCATTGTGTGCATACCGAATCTTTTGACACCTTTTTCCTTCATCATCCGGTAGCCTTCGAAAAGCTGCTCCCTTGTGAAACCGTATTTTGCTTCCTCAGGATTACCGATGATAGCATTTCCTTCCTTAAGGGGACCAGGGTTATAACGACAGCAGACGATCTCAGGTAATCCTGCAACCTCTTCCAGATACTCAATGTGGCTGATGTCATCCAGGTTTATGATAGCTCCCAGTTCCTTTGCCTTGATGAACTCCTCTTCAGGAGTGTCGTTGGAACTGAACATGATATCCTCACCAACAATTCCCGTCTTTTCTGCAAGCAGAAGTTCCGGAAGGGAACTGCAGTCAGCACCAAAACCTTCAGCCTTGAGCAGTTTCATGATATATGGATTTGGAAGAGCTTTTACAGCAAAATATTCCTTAAAACCGTTTACTTCACTGAATGCTCCCTTGAGCTTTCTTGCATTCTCAATGATTCCCTTCTCATCATAAATATGAAAAGGTGTAGGATACTTTTCAATTATCTCTGTTAGCTTTTCCTTTGTGAAAGGAACTTGTTTTGACACCATTGGTCTTCCCCTTTTATTGTCTGGTTCCCTAAAACTCGGTTCACAAATAAATAGTTGATTGAAAAAGTGTCAAAACAGCATTACATTCCTGTCTTTTTTAGAACGCATAATATTTATATAACTTGTTCGCATAATATAGAACAATCGGGAGTTATTATAGTTTCGGACATGTTCGAAAGGAACAGTTTACTAGAGATGAGTTTGTAGAAAAGAGGATATAGGAATGAATGACAAGGATCATTACTCAGGTGATGACGATTCACAAGATAAGATTGCAAGCATTGATGAACTGATAGAGCACATTATGAAAATGTTCGCCAGCAGTATCAACCAAAATAGCGGCAAACCTGTGATTCATGGTTTTACAATAATCAATCAGCCAGGAAAAAAGCCAACAATATTTGGCTTTAAAGGTCAAGAAAGTACTGAACCATTTGAGTACGAAGATGATGATGAAACTGAAGGAGATTTCTATATCTTCAACCAGGAACCTTTCATAGATGTCGTTGAGGCAGAGAATAAAGTATTCCTGCTGGCTGACCTTGGAGTTGAAGAAAATAGTGTGGAATATCACCCCTATCAGTCCCATGTGGAACTAACCGTTATAACCAGTGGTACCGGCTATTCAAAAGTAATAGACCTGCCCTGCAAAGTGGATCCGACAAGCATGGTCTCAAGCTACAGGAACGGTGTACTTGAACTTGTGTTTGAAAATGCCGCTGATGAAGAATAAGCGGCATATTTATCTCTTTACTTTCTCTTTTTGATACTGCTACATTATCCCGAACGTTTTTATTCTACTTTAGATTATTTTTCATTCAGCTTCAGCTATGAAATCTTGAAATCTTCTGAAGACATACTGAAACATACCTGACAGTCAAATACTTAAACACCAATGCCAGATTAGACAGAAATTCAAGGAAGATCATTATGATAAAGATTGTAAAATCAAACGAAAGACATCTTGTGGATACCGAATCGTCACAAAGTTACTGGCTGTTTTCCTATGCAGATTATCTGGACATGAAGAACACCCACTTCGGTGACCTTAAGGTCTTTAACGATGATACTTTACTGGCAGGAAAAGCATTTAAGCCGGAATCCGTCGAGAACAAAGAAATAATCACGATCATTCTCGAAGGAGAACTGGCCCATGAGGACAGTACAGGAACAAAAGAGGGCCTGAAAGCCGGTGATGTACAGGTTATGTCTGCTGGTGAGGGCATATCATTTTCAGGAATGAATCTCACAGACGGAGACACACGTCTTTACAGGATGTGGATTAATCCATTAAGAGAGAACATGGCACCTACATCAAATAAAAAGAGCTTTGATGTGATGTCACAGAAGAACGAACTTGTTCATGTTGCCGGACAGGGATACCCGGGTGCTCTCAAAATACGTGCTAATGTAACTGTTTCTATTGCAAAACTGGAGAAGGGACAGATGTTCGACCTTCTAACCGATATCGCCAGATATGTTTTTATCTATGTGGTTGAAGGAGAGCTTGATGTATGCGGGGAAAAACTTGAAACTCATGATCAGGCTCGCATAAACCAGAATGAGCCATTGATCATCAAAGCAGAAAGTGACTCCTTTTTCATTCTTGTGGATGCCACCGGTAAATACTGAAAAAGCTGATGTGTATGAGTGAGCTTGTCAAACTCCCAAATATCGGCAAAAAGATAGAAGAACAGCTTGAGCAGGTCGGAGTGAGAACTCCGGCTGAGCTTACCGGACTTGGAAGCAGGAAAGTATTTGAAAGAATAATGACCATCGATGAAACTTCATGCATAAACAAGCTCTACTCACTGGAAGGAGCCATTCAGGGGATGCGATGGCATGATCTTCCTGAAAATGAAAAGATGGCTCTTAAAGAGTATTATCTTACCTTGAAACGATCGGAAAGATAATTGAAAACCTTTCCAAGCTCATCATACTTAAGAAATGCATATCTGTCCAGGGGAGTTGGCATGTTATTGATTATTACAAGTTTCCCCCCGGCTTCCAATGAATAGAGTGGAAGACTGGCTGCCGGCTGGACCACAAGCGATGAACCGATTACCACGAAAAGATCGGCTTCAGAACTTACTTCTACTGCTTTTGTAAATGAATCATGATCTAGCATTTCCCCAAAGAACGTGATATCCGGTTTGATTAAACCGTTACACTCAGAACAATGGGGAACTGGTTCGTTTTTTAATGTTTCGCAAATTTCATCATAGGAATAATTCCTGTTACAGGATAGACATCTGTGATTAGCGGGTGAACCATGGATCTCTATAACATTAACAGACCCTGCTTTCTGGTGCAGCAGATCAATATTCTGGGTAATGACAGCCTTAACAAATCCTTCTTTTTCCAGACTGGCCAGAGTATTGTGAATAATGTTAGGCTCCTTGCTATCCAGATTATAGATGAAGTCCAATGCATGTGAATAAAAATAAGCAGGATCACTGCGAAAACATTCAAGATCGAATATCTTATTCGCATCATATTTTGTGTACAGACCATTGCTGCCCCTGAAATCAGGTATGCCTGATAAGGTAGAAATTCCGGCTCCGCTCAGGAAAACACAGTTTTTCGAGCTTTCCAGAAGTTCCGCCAATCTGTGCATGATTACATTTTACGTCCCCTGATTATATATTGCTTTTTCTTTTACCAAAAAGCATGTATTCTAATCCTTCAGAATCATCATAGGATTTCCTATACCCACAACTACCACCCGTGTCTCCAGCGGAGGATGGGACCAGTTATCAGGTGATGTGGTCTTTTTAGATACGGTTATCTTTGTGTCCTGTTTTAATATTCCACACCGCATCTCATAATCCAGTACAAGTTCAGTTCCAAGTTTTGTTGCAAATTCCACTGCATCAGCATATCTCTGGAAACGTTCCCTTCCCACAGGAGAGAAAAGCAGGAAATCCTCATCAGGACTCTCGATGGAAGCAGGCATTATTGATATCTCGATTCTCTTTACACCTTTTCCTGCAAGAGCACCCACTGCATTTCCGACATCTGCAAATTCAGGCACCACCACATCCGCCTCTATAAGGGACCTGAGCTCGCTGTCATATGCCTGTGCAGGACCTCCAAGCAGTACCACCGGCAACTCGACTTTGAATTTAGCAGGATATTCATGACTCAGCAGATCATCTATCATTTCATCCGGGTGATGTGGCAGGATATAGGACATAAGATCAGCTGCCATATTCTTTGCTACAAGTTCTCTCACATGACTGCAGAAATCATATTTTCCCTTCTGGATATACCTTGAAAGATTGAGAGCACCGACCTCAGATGCACTGACATCCCATTTTGTGTAAATTCCAAGCACATGCAATGCATCGGTGGGTGTAAATCCGATCCCCTGAATAAGCCTTTTTTTGACAAGTGAATCCAGTACCTTTGTTGATGCGTTCCTGCTCAGCACAGCTGACATCTCGGTAACGGAGATCGGGTCACTTCCCATAAATGTAAGAACTTCCTTTTCATTATCATCAACATCTGAAGCTTCATAACCTGTCCTGACAAAGAACTTTGTTGGCTGGAAATTCTCATCCATAGTTGTTCTGGAAACAACTCTGCTTCGTTTGAGTTTACTGGTAAATCCTGGATAGATCTTCGATGCGACACAAAGTGGTATCACTCTTTTCGGGCCAATCCTCACCCTTTCGTCCTTGACCCATATATGGCTGTCACCACCTGTTGCAGATGTTTCCATCTTCATGGCCCTTACACGTGTTTTCCACCCGCCTACAACAGCACCTGATACACTTATTTCAGGAACACCATTGTACAGCATGGAAACATCGGTACTGGTTCCTCCAATATCGATAACAGCACAGGTTTCCATCTTTGAGAGATAGGAGGCACCAAGAAGACTTGCAGCAGGTCCGGAAAAGATGGTTTCGATCGGTTTTTCAAGGGCATCTTCTATATTATAGACAGAACCATCACATTTGAGCATCAGAAGACGGGCGTTGATCCCCCTTGCTCTTATATCTTTGACAACAGAATTGACGAACTGATAGGTGATAGGTATCAACTGTGCATTCAGGACAGCAGTCACTGCTCTCTCATAGGCACCAAGTTCCTGAGATAGCTCATATCCACATACGACCGGCATTCCGGTCATTTTCGTGATCAGCTCTTTGACCTTCAGCTCATGCTCCGGGTTTCGGACACCAAAATATGCTGAAACGGCATACGCTGAGACCTTTGTTTTAGTTCTGAGAATGAAATCCTCTATTGTGGAAAGATCGAGTTCACAGGCCTCATCACCTCTGGTATCATGACCCCCTGAAGCACACAGGACATACTGTGATGGAAATTCTGTTTGTGCCGGTTGCTCACCTACAATTATAAGACCAACAGCTGTTCCCGTACCCTCGAGAAGAGAATTGGTTGAAAGTGTAGTAGAAACGGAAACAAGATTAACATCCTTCAAAAGTTCCTGATTCAGTGAATCAAGGACATTCTTTATTCCTTCCTGCAAGTCAGGATAAGTTGTAAAAGCCTTTTTCGAATCCACGATAGCTCCGTCTGAGCCTCGTATGAGTACTGCATCCGTATATGTTCCGCCGGCATCGATACCAAGACCAAAGTGCATTTACTATCACCTTTTTTAAAAATAATCGAACTATGTTTAATACAATGCTTGCGAGATATTTAAGTATAATCGTTTCAATAAATTTCAAAATACTTTGCACTAATATTGGAGTGGGAAAATGCGAGTAAACCATATAGAAAAAGTTCTTCCATGCATAGCAGACCCATGGAAACTGCGGATAATAGCACATCTTGATGAAAAACCAGACCTTCCTCTGATAGCAAAGTATCTCGATGGAAAATATTCAGAGAATCTTGGTCTGGTAATAATAAAGATTGGGATAAAGGAAATGAACTTTTTTCAGAATGGCCAGGTTACTGTGAGAATGGTTGATTCTGAACAGGAAGCCAGTGATCTTGTGAACAGGATTCTGGCAATGGCGTATCATAAAGCAATGATCGCAGGAGATATTTAAACGATAAGCTTTCTCATTCCTTCCATAATAGGAAAGATCATTTGTTGCCTCAAACTGGAATTTTTTTAGTTTTTATTTTGATATGTTCAATGTTAACGATAAATGAATACATTTTTAACTGAAAATACCGTAAGCATTAGAACACGATTTTGATAAAAACAATAAGAGGAAATGACATGTCGGAAAAGAACCTACTGGGTGGCAAAATACGCCAGATACGCGAAACACAAAAGATTTCTGTAGAAGAGCTGGCAAACAACAGTAACACAAGCATCGAGCTTATCGAGCAGCTTGAGAACGGAGCACTTGTTCCTTCATTGACTCCACTGATGCAGATCGCAAGAGCATTGGGAGTTCGTTTGGGAACTTTCCTTGATGACACTACCCATAACGGACCTGTAGTTACTACTAGCGGTGCTTCAAATAACGTAGTAAGATTCTCCGGTAACTGTGACACTTGCGAGAATAGCACTCTTGACTTCTTTTCACTTGCTACTGACAAGGCTGACAGACACATGGAACCATTCATCATTGATGTCCATCCGCCAAAATCAGGAGATGCAAAACAATCGTCTCATGAAGGAGAAGAGTTCATTTATGTACTCAGCGGTCAGATAGAGATCCTTTATGGAAAGGATAGCTTCCAGCTCTCAAGCGGCGACAGCATCTATTACGATTCCATAGTTCCTCATCATGTCCACGCAGTGGGCAGTGAAGATGCAAAGATACTGGCAGTCGTGTACGCACCTTACTAAAAAAGAAGATCGATATGTTCAAAACAACTGTTACTCCAAGATTTGGTGATATTGACGGATTGAAACACGCTAACAATATTGCTATTGCCATATGGTTCGAACAAGCACGTAACCCTGTATTCAGGCTGTTCACCCCTGACCTTAACCTGAGCTATGAAACCTGGAAACTTATCATGGCAAGGACAGAGTATGATTACGTAGGGGAAATGTTCTACGGTTCGGATGTCGATATAATCACATATATATCAAGGATTGGTAATTCCTCATTCACCGTTACCCAGGAAGCATGGCAAAATGATAAAATTGGTGCAATCAGCAGGTCTACGATCGTTCACTACGATTTTATCAATAAGAAGTCAGTCCCAATACCCGACGACATAAGGGGAGAACTTAAAGAGCACCTGCAGGAAGAAAGTGATAGTTGTAAATGATAACATGGAGATATGATCATGCCTTTTACAAATGATACAGTTGGTGGTTTTTTTGAGAAACAGGTTATGAAGGACCCGGACAGGGAGTTTATAGTCTATCCCGACAGGGACCTGAGATTCACCTATAAAGAATTCGATGAACGCGTCAACATGCTGGCCAAAGGCCTGATAGAGATAGGTATAGGTAAAGGTGACCATGTTGGGATCTGGGCTACAAATGTACCTGACTGGCTGACCTTCCTGTTCGCAACATCAAAGATAGGAGCCGTTTTCGTCACGGTTAATACCGCATACAAGATACACGAAGTCGAGTATGTCATGAAACAGGCTGACCTGAAGGCTATTGCCATAATTGACGGTTTCAGGGATGTTAGTTACATTGATACGATCTATGAACTGGTTCCTGAGCTTAAGACACAAAGCCGTGGAAATCTTAAAAGCGAGAAGTTCCCTTTCCTGAAAAATGTTATTTTTATCGGTCAGGAGAAACACAGGGGCATGTACAGCACCCGTGAATTACTCCTCCTGGGACAGCATGGTAGTGATGAAAGGATCCATGAGATCATGCAGACACTTGATAAGGATGATGTTATCAATATGCAGTACACATCAGGAACAACGGGTTTTCCTAAAGGCGTCATGCTGACACACAGCAATATCCTGAATAATGGACTTTCTATTGGGGACCGGCAGAGATTCACGTGCAATGATCGACTGTGTCTTCCAGTGCCGCTATTCCACTGCTTTGGAATAGTACTTGGAGTTATGGCTATCCTGACCCACGGGGCAACGCTTGTGATACTGGAGGTTTATGACCCGCTCATGGTATTGGCAGGAGTTCAGAAAGAGAAGTGTACGGCTTTGCACGGAGTACCGACAATGTTCATTGCCGAATATACTCATCCGATGTTCAACATGTTCGACCTGAAGTCCCTGCGTACGGGAATAATGGCTGGTTCAACCTGTCCCATAGACTCCATGAAGAAAGTCATAAACGATATGCACTGTAAGGAAATTACCATTGTGTACGGACTGACTGAAGCCTCCCCGGGAATCACTCAGACTACTACTGATGACCCTATAGAACTCAGGGTTGAGACTGTCGGACGGGCGTTCCCCGGTGTGGAAGCCATTGTGCTGGACCCTGAGACATATGAACCTCTTCCTCCGAATACAATAGGAGAAATATGCTGTCGTGGCTATAATGTCATGAAAGGCTATTACAAAATGCCTGAAGAGACAAAAAGGGCAATCGATGAAAACGGCTGGCTACACAGCGGAGATCTGGGTACCTGTGATGAGAACGGATATTACCGCATTACTGGCCGTATAAAAGACATGATAATCCGCGGAGGTGAGAACATCTATCCAAGGGAGATAGAAGAGTTCCTGTTCACCATGCCGGGCATCCAGAGTGCTCAGGTGGTAGGTATTCCCGATAAGAAATACGGAGAGATTGTAGGAGCTTTTGTGATTCCCGAGGAAGGAACTGAACTTACCGAAGAGGATGTCAGGGACTATAGTCTGTCAAAGATAGCACGCTACAAGTTCCAAAACACGTATTCTTTGTGGATGATTATCCGCTTACTGCAAGCGGAAAAGTGCAGAAGTTCAAACTCAGGGATCTGGCGGTTGAGCTTCTGAAAAAGGAAAATGAAGAATAAATTTTGAAAAATAGAATCAGATGATGTGAATATCACATCATCTTCTTTTTTGCCTGTACGCGACTGCCACCAATCCGGCAACTGCGATCAATACAGTGAATCCCGGTATTCCTTTACTTTCATCTGTTGTTTCAGGGATCATACTGTACTGCTCATACTCTTCATAGACAACTATGGAAGTACCCATGAATGCAGTATCTTCTGCATAATAATCCTGAAGCTCTTCCAGTAAGCTCTGAACATTGGTATCGGTCATGAAACCTTCATTTACCGCAAGTCCGATAAGCGCTTTTGAATCGGATATCCTGATCTCACCCATCTTTGATGCTATGGAATCTATGACTTCGTCCTTGGTCTGAGGATAGTTCTCATCCAGAGAATAGGTCTGAAGGATTATGAGATCTGCACTTGCTGAAACCTCGGGAATATCTGCCAGAGCATAAGATGAAGGAATATCAATGGCTATAGCAAGTTCATTTCCTGCGATCTCACGGGCATCTTCAAGAAGCATGAGGTTCAGGGCGCAGGCTTCCTCAGGATCCTCGCTGCACGGATCAAGTGCAATGTCAACACCATCAAAAGCTGAAAGTGACTTGCTGTTGTAGTCTATGACCTGCTCCAGCACATCTTTGACATACACTGAGTTATCCTCATCTGAATCACTCTTAGGGTCATTGAATATCATTGCATAGACCTGCATATCATTGTCATGGGCAGTCTTCACGAATCTTTCCAGGTTCCAGACATTATCACCATCGGTAAGCAACATGACAGTGTTGATTCCGCTATCTTTGAGCTCGATTATACTTGCATCATTATAATCTGCCGTATCGAAGATACGAATTGCACTTATCAGACCGCTGGCAGGGGTTATGTTTATTCTGACAGGCTCAGCTTCTGTAACTGTTTCTTCCTCTGCCATACTGCCTGCGAACATCACAGTAGGTTCTTCAGAAACAAAATTCCGCACGTATGCATAATCAAAGGATGCGTAACCGGTGTTATCAGAAACATCGGAATAGGTGCTTGCAAAAAGATATACCTTCATATCAGTAAGAGGAATATAATTGTTTTCTTCTGTTGCTGCAAGGTCCATTCTGCTATCCCTTACACCGTTCTTGAACCAGGCTATCTTGCCAAATTCATCTTCCATATACCATGCAACGCCAATTGTGTACCAGTCACCTTCAACTACATTGACAGCTGTAAGGTCTTTTGGGAAATAGCGTGCATCGCTTTTGGAGTTTTCAAGTATCCAGGTAACTTTTGTCTCATTCTGAAGTTCGGTAGATGTTAATACCTGGTTCTTTGTCTCGCTTTGTGGGTCTACAAATCCCTGTGTTATGACAGGACCACGACTATCGGTTCCTGTTGTGGTTTTCTTCCTTTTGGCTACGAACATGGAATTTACAGGGAATTCATCCTTGGATTTGATGCTCACAACATCCTCCGGATGGAATTTTGGAACTATAAGGTCGCAGACACCGTTGGAAACTTTTAGCTCACTTCCACCTGTAGTATACGACTCCCAGTTTCCAAATAAGCTTGAACCACTGAAATCATCATAGAATTCAAAAGTCGAAGTACTGCTACTGATATCTATTGCATCGGGGTTGCCATAGTACATTGTTATTTTAGTACTGCCATCTGCCGCAATTGAGGGAACCTTTACCCATACAACCGCTTCTTCTCTTACAGCATTCCATTCTTCTATCCAGTGCTGAAGTTGCTTATCACCGGAGGAAAAACGTATGTCTTCACCTTCTGAACTTGCAAGGGAAAAATCAAAATTAGAACTGTTCAGGACCATGGGTATCTGGTAATTCACCAGGTTGTTTCCGGAGTGTTCCCTGATAGTTATCTCTTCAGAATAGTTCCATTCCCCACCACCTGAATATGTCAATGCAGTGCATGTTTGCACAAATAAAGTACAGGCAAGCAGTAACAATGTAACATAAATAATTCTTTTGAACACCAATCCTCACACCTCTTCAAGTTAATGTTATCTTTATGCAATTTGCATTTCTTAGTAATTATTTGTAATCAGATAGTATAAATCTTGTGCACAAAGACTCTTTCTATTTATTAAGTGTAAGACATATAGAATTATACACATAGCTTAAAAAAGACCTGGAAGAAATATATCAAAATACACAAAGGCACTATCACAGCAAAAAGCAAAAATGGAAAGTGAAGCAGCTTTTCTTTTTCCATAACGAAAAAGGCTTCACAACCTATGAATGCTTGTTAATGAAATATTCGATCAGCCAGCCGGATATACTTGTTTTTCCCGGAATAACGGGAATCTCATCTTTTGTGAACCATCCGGCTTCCTCTATTTCAACACCGTCAACTTTTATTTCTCCTTCCAGGAACTCCGCAGTGAATCCCAGCATCAGTGAATCCGGATAAGGCCAGGGCTGGCTTCCAAAATACCTGACATTCTTTATCGATATGCCTACTTCTTCCCTGACCTCTCTTACAACTGCCTCTTCTATTGATTCACCCGGTTCCACAAAACCGGCTAAAATACTGTAAAGTCCGGGTCTGAAATGAGGGGAGCGTGCAAGCAGTACCCTGTCATCCTTTTCTATTAGCACAATGATTGCGGGAGATATCTTTGGAAATGCAAGGAAGCCACATTCAGGACATTCTTTTGCCCGTTCATTCTCTTTGAGTGATGTACTGGAACCGCATCTTCCACAGAACAAGGTGTTCCTGTCCCATTCCATGATGTGAACAGCTTTTCCTGCCAGATAAGCAAGTCTTTCTTCCAGAATACCCGGCAGCTCTCTGAGAGATACAAAACTGACATCCTCAATAATAATATCAGCAGCATTCGAATTATCTATTTCCACTGAAAAGCAGGAAATATCTTTAAGTTCACCTAAATACTGTTTCCTGAGAATATCGACATTCATATTCCCGATCTCTTCAAGGGAAGGCATCCGTAAACTGTCATTCCCTTTCACCAGCAATAGTTCCCGGTCCTTGAATGCAAAACAATAGGTATCATTACTACTATTTTTTTGCGGGGGACGTATCAACGGCAGGAAATCCGATTCCCATGATCTTTCTTCTGTGTTCATAGCTTGAAGAATAATGTCCGGGCACACTTATGAAAGTTACCTTAGGAAACCTCAAGGTTTTAATAATCTGCAAACAAACTATTATTCAGTTAAACGGGGATATTCGATGAACTATCTGATACTGGTAAGACATGGACAATCAAGATGGAATCTTGAGAACAGGTTTGCGGGATGGGTTGACGTACCCCTTAGTGAAAAAGGCATTAAAGAAGCAATGGATTGTGCAAATGAACTCGAAAATGTTGATCTGGATGTTGCTTTCACATCTAAATTATCAAGAGCACAGGAAACACTTTTCCTGATACTTGCCAGGCAGAAGAAGACAGGCATTTTCCTGCATGATAGCACAAAAAGGGATGAATGGTCATATCATCCATCAAGGTTCGATGATTCCGAAATACCGATATATTCAAGTGATTCCCTGAACGAGCGTTTTTACGGAAATCTTCAGGGTCAGAACAAGCAGGAAGCAAAGGAAGTTTACGGGGAAGAACAGGTATTCATCTGGAGAAGAAGTTACGATGTACAACCTCCGGGTGGCGAGAGTCTCAGGGATACCTATGAACGCACAATCCCTTACTTTAAGGAACATATCCTCCCTCAGCTTGAAGCTGGTAAAAATGTCATCGTTTCTGCACACGGTAACAGCCTGCGTTCCGTGGTCAAATACATTGAGAACATCAGCGATGACGATATACCCAAAATTGAAATTGCAACAGGTAGGCCATTATATTACCAGTATGTTAAGGGTGAGTTCATCAAAAAAGAAGATTGAAAGCCCGAATTATTTCCCAGGCCTATGTTCATCGCAAATTAGACTTTTCCATTCTTGATAATTCATTCCTAAATCTTTTTTATGATTTTTGTTATAGTGTCCATCAATTCCCGACCACCCATTCTCTTCTTTTTTAAACTCAAAACCGCATATAGGACATTTTTTAGGACCTGTAGTCGAATGTCCCCAACAAGGACAATCAGGATTGCAAACTTTCCTGGTTTCAGCACCTTTTTTTACATCAGATGTGTTTGGCAGTTTCCATTTATAGTTGAAAATTGATTCAATTTCTTCACTATAATCTTCCCTATTCAACCATTTTTTGAAAAATCTATCTCCTGGAATGTCAGTATCTTGATTCACAACAAGTGCAGCTAAAAGTGGTTCTTTATTGTTTTTATTGTGTTCTGAAATCTCATCAAGCAGTGAATTTAAATAATGTCGTTTACTGCTGAAATCTTCTTTAAAATCTGTTAAGGCACCTTTATATGTGACTTTCTTTTTTGCTTCTGCAAAGTCTATTAAATATTTATACAAATTAGCAAAATTGAGAGACTTGTGAGATGTAGGATTTGAATTACTCATATTTTCCGACTCCACATTAGTGATATCATTGAAACTGCCAACTTTAGATCTTATTATAACAGAATCGTTAACTTCCGTCTTTGATATATTTGTTGTATTGTTAGTCTTATCCAAATAAATATGTTGAGTAATTGAAATATTACTAGATGCTTCGCTATAATCTTTAGGATTATCGTTAACTTGATTCTTTTTAGGATTTAATCCTATTTTTCGTTTTATTTTATCAATCATAGAAAGAGAAAGAGTTTTGGTATGTATTAAGTTTTTTGAAAATTATTTATAAATCTGGTAGTATCAAATCATTTGACAATGGCTTAAATAAATTCATATTCAATACTTTAAAAATAAAAAAATGATATAAAATCTATCACTCATATGGAGAAACTTCATCAGGCAAAGGTGATGTGTGCAGGACGCATTCGTCACCATGTTTTATTAGATCGTCAATAGCTTTTCGAAGTATTGATGGATAAACAAGGCCAACTTCTTCCCTGATAGCCCGACCTTTACAGAAGAACTTGAAAGTTGGTGCTCCCCTTACACCGTATTTCCTTGCGGTCATGGGACTCTCCAGACCATTCATCCTGACAAAAGTGCACGAAGCATGGAATTCATTTGAGTATTCCCTGAAATATGGCTCTATTTCCTTGCAATGAGCACATGTAGGAAGATAGAACATGACAACCATGGGCTTCTCCTGGTTCACAATAAGTTCGTCCCAGTTGGAATCATTAACTTCGATTATATTACTTTCAGTCATTTTTGCCGCTCCCATATTAGAATAAAAACTTACAATTATTAAAATGTATCTTCAAAAAAAGAAATGTTACAGGCATAAAGCCTGTACCGGTTAATTAACTAAAATATCGAATTCAGATATTCTCTTTTGCCCAGGCTGCTGCTGCTTCAAGAACTGCATGATTCAGTGGAATAAGCTTTGGCTTCTTGGAGAAGGTTTCAGTCAGTGCTGCCTTGAAATTGTCCTCAGTAAGACCTGTTATTCCAAGAGCCATGATAACTCCGAGCATGACAGTATTTGCAGCCTTCTCAGAACCTGCATCTCCTGCGATCCTGAGTGCAGGTATGGCTATTCCGGTAACACCTTCTGGAATATCACATTCGCCGATTGTTGAATCGTAGAGTATGTAGCCACCTTCTTTAACATCCACAGCGAACTTTTCCAGTGAAGGACGGTTCATTGCAACGAGGATATCAGGAGTATAGACTACAGGAGAACCGATGGATTCACCGGAAACTACGACAGAACAATTGGATGTTCCACCTCTTTGTTCAGGACCGTATGAAGGATACCATGAAACGAAGCGTTGTGCATCACAGCCTGCGTGTGCAAGGGTCAGACCCATACTAAGCACACCCTGACCTCCAAATCCTGCAGCCTTTATCTGGACTTCAGGAACAGAAGGATCAAGAACCGCATCCAGTGATGATTCAGTCTCAAGATTGAAGAGGGCATCGATTGCCTGTTTCTCAAAAACGCTATCCTCTCTGTGAAGTGGTTCTGTTTCATCAGACAGATCCCTGAAATTGCCCAGTGGGAATTCCTGCTCCATTTCCTCGTTAACAAACCTGGTGCTCTGCTCAGAGTTCTGTCTCAGGTTTGTAGGACAGGTCGAAAGTATCTCAACAAATGCATATCCTTTTCCATCGCGCTGTATCTCAAGAGCTTTACGGATAGCCTTGCGTGCCTTTCGGATATGGGATATGTCTGAAATGGATACCCTTTCGATAAATACAGGAGCTTTCAGGTTGTTGATAAGTTCACACATGTGCAACGGATAACCTGCAAACCTTGGGTCTCTTCCGTCCGGACAGGTGACGGTTTTCTCTCCGATAAGGGTGGTTGGTGCCATCTGGCCACCGGTCATACCGTAAACGGTATTGTTCACGAAGAAAACTGCCATCTTCTCGCCACGGTTCGCCGCCTGCATGGTTTCGTTCAAACCTATGGATGCAAGGTCACCATCCCCCTGATAGGAAATAACTACCGCATCATCCTGTGCTCTTGAAACACCGGTTCCAACAGCAGGAGCACGACCATGAGCTACCTGGAGATTTCCACAGTCAAAGTAGTAGTAAGCGAAAACAGCACACCCTACAGGACTTATCATGATACTGCGGTCCTGTATCTCCATATCGGACATTGCCTCGCCTATGAGCTTGTGGATAATACCGTGTCCACATCCCGGACAGTAGTGGGTGGCAGTAGGTGCAGCGCCTCCCTTACGGGAGTATTCCGGATACAGACCTGAGCTTTTAATTATTTTCTCTGCCATCTTTATTCCTCCCCTGCAGCAATCTTCCTTACACATTCCAGTACCTGATCCATTGTTATCAGATTACCGCCAAGACGGTAAACAAGTTCTACCGGCCTGCTGCACTGGATTGCAAGCCTGACATCATCAAGCATCTGACCATTGCTCATCTCAACAGAGACGAAAGTGCATTCTCTTGAATCTGCAATTTCCTTCAATTCTTTTTCCGGGAACGGGAAGAGTGTCTTTGGCCTGAAAAGACCGACATTGATACCTTCCTTTCTTGCCTGGTCCACAGCTGACCTGCATATACGACTGCTGATACCGTACGATACAAGGATGATAGATGCATCCTTTGCCATGTAATCCTCGTAATCAACCTCTTGTTCTTTTATAGTGTCGTATTTCTCCTGGATCTCATAGTTGAACTCTTCCAACTGGTTGAAATCAAGGAAGATCGATGTGACAAGGTTCTCTCTGGTATCCGCTGTTCCACTTACAGCCCATGATGTATCTATTTCCGGTTTAACTGAAACTTCCGGGAACTGCAGGGACTCGACCATCTGACCAAGTACTCCGTCAGCCAGTACATAAACAGGGGTGCGGTACTTGAAAGCAAGGTCAAAGCCCTTGATGACCATGTCGCACATTTCCTGCACAGAGTTCGGAGCCAGTACTATGTTCTTGTAATTACCGTGTCCGCCACCCTTTACCACCTGATTGTAGTCACCCTGCTCGGGACCGATGTTTCCAAGTCCGGGGCCTGCTCTCATAATATCGACTATTACACAGGGAAGCTCGGCACCTGCAAGATATGAAACTCCTTCCTGTTTCAGACTGATACCGGGACCGGAGGACGCAGTCATGACCCTGTGGCCGGTGGATGCTGCTCCGTAGACCATGTTGATGGCAGCCTCTTCTGATTCTGCCTGTACGAATTTCCTTCCCAGCATGGGGAAATATTTGGATGCCTCCTGCAATATCTCACTTGCAGGAGTGATAGGATAACCAAAATAACAGTCACAGCCAGCGTATAATGCGCCAATGACAGCCGCTGTGTTACCTTTTACTAATTGTGTTGCCATGTGTTCTCACCTTAAGCTCATTCTTCCTTAAGCGGAATGTGTATCTCTATAGCAAGCGGCTCAGGACAGGTATAGTAGCAATTGGCACAACCTGTACAGCCCTCACCTGCATATTCTACATAGTAGTATCCTCTTTCGTTGAGCTTATCGCTCATTTTAAGGACACTTTTCGGACATGCTACAATGCAACGTCCACAGGCTTTACACTCAATGATATTGATAACCGGGTACGGTTCTTTCTTGCCTGACATAATATAATGCCTCATTTTACTCGATAAAAATAATATCCCGGAAACAGGAATAGTCCATAGAGGCAATAAGCATCTATTTACTTTATGGTCCGGGGACTAAATGTTAAACATGTAAAATGGAAAGTTACTGTGAACTTTCCTTATCATGGTCGCGTATTTCCACACGTCTTATCTTCCCGCTGATGTCTTTGGAAGTTCAGGTACGAACTCGACCACACGTGGATACTTGTAAGGTGCAGTTACCTTCTTTACATGGTCCTGAAGCTCTTTCTTCAGTTCATCACTTGCTGTGTAATCCTTTGTAAGCACAATTGTGGCCTTGATAACCTGTCCTCTTACAGGATCAGGAACGCCTGTGATTGCACACTCAAGTACAGCGGGGTGTTCTATAAGAGCACTTTCAACTTCAAAAGGACCAACACGGTAACCGGAGGTCTTTATGATATCATCGGCCCTGCCAACGAACCAGAAATAACCATCCTCGTCCTTCCATGCCATGTCACCTGTGTGATAATAGCCGTCATGCCAGACCCTTGATGTCATTTGCTCATCAGAGCGGTATCCGGTAAATATTCCCGGCGGGTTTCCAAAACTGGTGTCTATGACGATCTCGCCTTCTTCACCTGCTTCACAGGGTTTGCCTTCACCATTGAGGAGAAGGATATCATATTCAGGTGAAGGTTTGCCCATTGAGCCTGGTTTTGGTTCGAGCCACGGGTAGGTTGCAACGGAAACAACAGTCTCTGTCTGTCCGAAACCTTCCATTAGCTTCATTCCTGTTATGCGATAGAACTGTTCATAAACTTCAGGATTCAGCGGCTCGCCTGCTGTTACACAATACTTGAGACAGCTGAAATCATAGTTACTCAGGTCTTCCCTGATAAGGAACCTGTATATGGTTGGCGGAGCGCAGAATGTAGTTACACCGTACTTGATTGCGTTCTCAAGCATCCTGTCAGCACTGAATCTTTCATAATCATATACAAAGACAGCACTGCCTGCTATCCACTGGCCGTATATCTTACCCCATACACATTTTGCCCAGCCGGAGTCAGCAACTGTGTAGTGAAGACCTTCATCCGTGACATTCTGCCAGTATTTTGCAGTGATAATGTGTGCAAGCGGATAGATAAAGTTGTGCTGCACCATCTTCGGGAAACCTGTAGTCCCTGATGAGAAATAATTGAGCAGGATATCATTATTGCTGGTCGCTTCTTCACCTGCAGGACGGACAAAGTCCTCTGAAGCCTTTTCCATCTCAACGGTGAAATCGAGCCATCCATCTCTTTCCATTTCGATGACAAGGCGATTCTTCAGTATGCTGCTTATTTCATCGTAAGCTTCATCCACATAATTAAGAATACCTTCATCAGGTGCACAAATGACTGTGTTGATAACGGCACGCTCTACTCTGTAAACAATGTCCTTCTTCGTAAGCATATGAGTTGCAGGAACTGCAATAGCACCTATTCTATGAAGTGCCAGCAGACAGAACCAGAACTCATAGCGGCTCTTGAGCATGAGCATTACATTATCGCCTTTTTTAACTCCCATGCTTTTCAGCATGCTGGCAGTCTTATTACTATAATACTCAAGGTCCCTGAAAGTGAATATCTTTTCACTGCCATTGTCATCACACCAGACAAGAGCCTTCTTATCAGGCTGCTGCGCTGCGTAAACATCGACCACATCATAGGCGAAGTTAAAATTATCAGGAACGTTTATTTTGAAGTTTTCCTTAAAATCCTCATAGGAATCATATTCAATACGTGAAATATATCTGTCAAGTAATGAAGTCATACTGCCTCCTCATAAAATAACGGCCAGGAATTTCGCGGGTTTTCCACCCATTGCCTGCATCCCATGTGCATAATTAGAATCAAAGAAAATGGAATCTCCTTCTTCAAGGATTATCTCGTTATTGTGAATGGTTACTTTTAGGGTTCCTTCAAGGACATAATCGAATTCCTGTCCGGGGTGAGAGTTCATGGATACGGGGGTACCTTCAGGTTTTGGATCAACCTTCACAACAAAAGGCTCAGCTTTCTTGTGAGCAAAATTAGCAGCAATGTTCTGGTACTTGTAGTCCTTACGGCGCTCAGCACTGATACCCTTGTCTTTTCTGGTAACAGAGAACACATGCATTCTGGGTACTTCACCTGTAAGTAGCACGGACATATCAACATTGAGATTCTGGGCGATCTCAAGGAGAATGCTTGCAGGCATGTCCTCCTCTCCATTCTCATACCGAGTATATGTGTCAACAGGCAATGTTAGCTTTTCAGCCATCCCCTCAACGGAAATATCTGAAATTTCACGTAATTCCTTTACACGAGCTGCAATTTCTTTGATCTTTTCCTGCATAGAAATACCTTCATAAAGTAATCATATGGATACAACAAGAGAAATCTCACATCTTGCCAGAAGCAAAAAGCAAAATATTTCTCAGAACGGGTCCTTCTCCCCGGGTCTTTCCAGATAGGTCTTTGATTTTAAGAGTTACTATTATTTGAAGATATTTGTATAAATAATGCTATGCATAGACATGGCACGGTCTGAAAGCAGTCATTTTTCAAGGGGAAAACAAGAACATATAAGATTTTATTAAAGGAAATATATTAATAGCTCAATATTATATTTATCATTATCAATATATACTTTAATGGTATCCTACCTCATATCAGTAAAACATGATCGATTAACATGGAAGGCATTCTAGGATTGTTTAAAAAAATGGAACACGAATACCGAAGGCAATTACTTCATGCTGCCTTTGGCCTTCTGGTGTTGCTTTTTCCATTCATCGGAGCTGAGATATTACTATTACTGAGCTTCTTTGTCATAATGGGACTTACATTCCTTCCTGAAGATTCACCAATCAATAGATACCTTTACAAAAAACCACTCCCCGGCTCCAGAGAAATGCTAACTGGCAGCATCAATGAGGGACTGAAGAGTGCAAAGAACCTGGCTATTGCAGTATTTATCTTAATGCTGATAAGTTCACTACTGGAGTTCACTTCATATCGGTTTCCATTATATGTGATTGCAGGTGCCATCGCCATATCTACCTTCGGCACCAGTGCTGCAAATTTTATACGCCACAGAAAGAAACTGCGATCTTTTCGCTATGAACCTAAAAATATTGATGGACATGAATCCCATATGTTACCGTCAAGCATTGTACTTCTTGGTGTGGGGATAATAACAGCATACATTGCAGGAACATGGTTTTTGTACTGGCAGGAATTAGACGTTAGTTCAAATATGCTATTCTTCCTGGCTGTCATTGGTTCCATAACAGGTGCTCTTTTTGAATCAATCCCTTCACGTATCGACAACAACCTCTCTGTTCCACTGGGTTCGGGGATGTCCATGTGGCTGTTCAGTTCTTTCGGATACTCAGTACCGGCACAACAGATGTTCATTGCACTTATCTTTTCATTGATCCTGGGCTATCTGGCCTACAGGACAAAAATAGCTGACCTTTCAGCACTTTTCAGCGCCGCCCTGCTTGGTGTACTTATCATTGTTTTCAGCGAACTCTTCTGGTTCATACTCCTGCTCACTTTCTTTATTCTGGGAGGGGTGTTTACCAAATTCAAGTATAAGTATAAGGAATCCATCGGTCTTGCACAATCAAAGGGTGGAGTCCGAAGCTATGAAAATGTTTTCAGTAACAGTACCGCAGCCCTCATACTTGCGATATGTTATGGAATATATCCGCAACATGCAGAACTGATAATCTTTGCCTATCTTGGTACTGTCGCCACAGCAACGGGGGATACTCTGGCAAGTGAGATAGGAACGACTGCACACTCACAGCCAATAATGATAACAACCCTGAAGCCCACACAAACAGGAGTTGATGGAGCAGTATCAATTCTTGGTGAACTCGCAGCAATTCTGGGTTCAATGGTTATAGGCCTGCTTCCAGTTCTCTTTGGAAGGGTTGACCATATATTCCTTGCTCTGGCTGTTACTACTGCTGGCGGCTTTTTGGGAACGAATGTAGACAGTCTGCTTGGTGCAACACTCCAAAAGCGAGGACTACTTTCAAACAGTGGTGTCAATTTTGTGGCGACCTTTGCAGGTGCCATTATATCAGGAGCGCTCTATCTTTTGCTGAGATGATAGTATTGTCATTCAAATCTTGCTTAATATCCTGAATTACAGATGGTCTTCAAAAACGTTATATGTTCTCATATACTAAGATTATAGAATGAGTGCAGGAATAAAAGGTATTGCAAAAGAAACACTTGATTTTATACTTGAGGTAAGCAAGTCCACATACCCGAATGAATTTGCAGGCCTGTTGCAGGCAAAAGATGGGATCATAACAGATATTCTCATTCTCCCTGGCACCGAGTCCAGCGAGGTAAACGCTGTCCTCAAGCTTTTCATGATGCCAAATGTCTCAGCAGTCGGTTCAGTACACAGCCACCCCAGTTCCGTGATACGACCTTCAAAAGCAGACCTGAGACTTTTCAGTAAAACAGGCAACCATCATATTATAGTTGGGCATCCCTTCGGACCTGAAAACTGGAAATGCTTCAACGGAAGCGGAGAAGAGATCTTACTGGATGTGCTTGATATCGAGATAGAGGATGATGAGATTCTTTGAGCTTATTCCCTAAAACATGATCTTTGAACTCAACAACAAACAGCACTTGAATTAAAAAAAGATGACAGGATAAATCCTGCCATTATTCGTTCTTTCTGATAACGAAGAAAGCAAGGGTTGCAAAGACCAACGATAGCATCCCGGTAAATCCAGAGATGTCATGAGTACATCATGAAGAACTACCACACATCCGAAAAGAAAGCAAATGGATGATGGATTACCCATTTGCTCTTTTCCACACTAAACCCACTAGACCCAATTTTATATTTGTGTGGTACACGTAAAAGCTTAAACTACACCATGGTAGCTAAGGAATGAGTAGTATGTCAACAGAGCGATCATGAGGGAAACGAGCAGTGTCCCGAAACTGTACGAATTATAATTAACGTGATATTCTGTCATGTTTTATCATGATAAACATGGTCACGAACCTATATATACTTTACTGATAACTATCATGATTAATCATTCTCTTTGTGAAGCTACGAACAATTGTGAACGATTCGTGAAATCCAATCAACAATAGATAAGTACCAGAAAAACAGAGAAGACAAACATTATTCAGATGAGGGAAAACATGGAAACGCAAGAGAACATGGATGACATCAAGAGATATTTCTCACAGGAATGCTTTGCATCAAATTCAGGTATGGATCTCACTTTTGTTTCAAAGGGATATGCAAAAGCAGAGATGAAAATAGAAAAAAGACATCTTAATATCCTGGGTACTGTTCACGGAGGAGCCATTTTCACATTAGCAGATATGGTGTTTGCGGCCGCATCCAACTCCCACGGGACCGTAGCAGTTGCTATCAATGTGGATATAGCCTATGTAAAAGCTGCATTCAAAGGAACCCTTTATGCTGAAGCTAAGGAAACATCCATAAACCCGAAGATATCAACGTATGTAGTACATGTAACCGATGATGAGGGAGATATTGTAGCTATATTCAACGGCATGGCTTACAGGAAGAAGAACAAACTTGAAATTCCTGAAGAATAAAACTTACCGTACAATAATAAAATCAAAAGCATTCAAAAAACAGTTAAAAAAGCTGGGAGATCAAACCAGCTCTTTTGGCTGCCTTTCCACAGGCAATGAAGGTAATTTAGCAGAACTCACGAGCAGAGGTGAATCAACTTCCTTTGCTCTTTCAAGAAGCAGTTCCTTTCCCCTTTGCGTAAGCCCGAAAAGAGGCACTGCATTCCCGACCTGTACAAGCGGTTTAACAAGGTCACGTATATTCTTTGATGCACAGCTGGTAACAATATCAACATTGTCCAACAGCTCCTGTGCAAAATCCCTGTCGATGCCTGTTACATGTGCACCAATTATGGTCAGCTCGAGACCCAGTTCGGATTCAAGTTCTCTTAACTGCTTTGCAGTTTCAGGGAAAACAACGGTTACTGCTATCTTCTGGTAGCCAAGCTCTGCAGCTTTTCTTGTAGCTGCAACAGGGTCCAGTTTTGCGGTTGACGGGTCAAGAACTATACCGCCACGCTCACTTATACCATTGATGGTTTCATCAATTGGTTCGGTCTCTACAAGACCGGAAATACGGGCACCCATACCCTGTACGAGATTTGGGTTGTTGGATATCACAGAACCTGCACCATCACATGCAGTGACAGTTGTATCAAGAAGACCACGGTTAAGTCCTGTCATCATAGTCTCGGAAGCACCAAATCCAACAAATATATCCATGTCAAGCTGACGTTTACTTGTAAAGAGACCAAAATCCCTGATCCGGAATTCCATATTCTTCTTAATCTCTTCCTTTGTTATGTTAGTGATACCCCGCGCTTTATCAAAGATCGGACACCAGCTGATAAGAGGTTCGCTAACCTCTACAACTTCCCCATTCTCTACAACAACTCTGGCCTTTCCCAATATTTCCATTACATGCGGCATTGTTTTTTCACCTTTTACGATAACTATAATTGTTCAATGAATCTAAAGAGCGTTTCTTCTGTCAACTACCTTCTTGGACTTACCCTCTGAACGTGGGATAGTACCCTTTTCTACAAGTTCCACATTGGTCCTTATATTGAGCACGCCCTTTAGCTCATTCTCCACATGCCTGCGCACAGCAGCAAGATCCTTCAGTTCACCGGTAAATGCATTTTCCTCGAGTTCCACCTTTACGGTGATCTCATCAAGCATCTTTACATTCCTGTCAAGGATGACCTGGAAATGCTCTGTTACCTCGGGAATCTTGACTATGACATCTTCTATCTGTGAAGGGAATACGTTAATACCCCTGACAATAAGCATATCATCGGCTCTTCCGAGAAGTCTTGATATACGAGGCGTTGTTCGACCACATGAGCACTCACTTTCGAGCAATCTTGTGATATCACCGGTCCTGTATCTGATAATTGGCAGTGCTTCCTTTGTGAGCGATGTGAGTACAAGTTCCCCTTTCTCGCCTTCTGCAACCTGTTCACCATTCTCATCAAGTACTTCCACAAAGAAATGGTCACTCCATACGTGAAGGCCATCCTGTTCCTCACATTCAAAGGCAACCCCCGGACCCATGAGCTCCGAAAGACCATAGGAATCATAAGCCTTGATGTTCAGGGAGTTCTCCAGTTGTTTTCTTGTATTGGATGACCATGGTTCAGCACCAAAACAACCAACTCTCAGAGAAAGCTTGTCAACAATATCCATTTCCCTTGCAGTTTCTGCAAGATAGAGAGCATAAGAAGGAGTACAATGAATTGCAGTAACACCAAAATCCATCATCATTTCAAGCTGCCTGCAGGTATTGCCTGTGCCGCTTGGAACTGTCATGGCCCCCATGCGTTCCACACCATAGTGGAAACCAAGACCACCAGTAAAAAGTCCGTAGTTCACAGCATTCTGGAAAACATCATTATTGTCAAGACCAACCATGGTGAGGTTCCTTGCCATAAGGTCTGACCAGTTCTCTATATCGTTCTTAGTGTAACCGACAACTGTTGGTTTTCCACTTGTACCTGAAGAAGCGTGTATCCTCACAACATCCTTTCTCGGAACAGCAAAGAGTCCAAAGGGATAATTGTCTCTAAGATCTGTTTTTCTTGTGGTGGGTAACTTGCTGATATCATCCAGTGATCTTATATCATCCGGCGTGATACCAAGCTGCTTGAATTTATCTTTATAAAAAGGAACATTATTATAGACTGCTGCAGCCGTCTTTTTTAAGCGTTTTAGTTGCAGTTCTGCACGTTCGTCCTTTTTCATGGTTTCATATTTTGGCTGCCAGTATCTCATGGGAACATCTCCGCAAAATATCCTCTCATAGGAGTACATCTTTAAGTGCTTAAATCTTTTTATAAACACATATCTTCTTTCGTCAGCTATAAGTCGGTTTTTAAACACCAAGAGAGGAGTATTATGAATAATGAATTTGTGTATTGAGGTATGCGTCAACATGACATGCATAATACATGAATATAATGGTTAGTATGGACTTAAAATATCTAAAAGGACAATGACATCAATCCTTTTAATATGTTTTTTTGGTGGTATTTGGATTACTCAAGGTTCATCTTTGCTTGTAGAGGCCAACAGTCTTGATTATGAAAGTATACCTACACAGTTGATATAAAGAAGTAAGAACAAATTTCACAGATATGAATGAGAATCAATGTCATCGTGGAGTGAAGAGAATTCTTGCCAAAAGATACCTCAGAACATAAAGATCCCACAGAAGAGGAACTGATAGAACTTATAGAATTCAGGTTCCCTGGAAGAAAGTATCAAAAGAATCTTCTCAGTGTTCTGAAAAAGAGCAGCCCATCGTATCATAGCGAACTTCTCAGAACTGTCCGCATGCTGCTTGATAAAGACTGGATGCTTGCAGGCATTTTCTTTGAGAATCTTCCCGATGCAGCAGAGAATACAGGACCTGAAGGAATCAGGAGATGGGCGGGTACCGGGATAAAGATATTTGACCAGGACAAGGACCTGGCAGTTGATTATTTTTCCTATTCAGCTCCGCTCTTAAAGGATCTGGATGTCAGTGAACTGAAAGAGTGGGCCCTGAATGGCATATGTGTCTTTGAAGAGGACCCATCCCTTGGAAGACCTTATTTTTCCCTGAAGTCTGATGGCTCAAAGGAATTCATTGAAGACCTTAAGGGATCTGCGGCACTTAATGAGATCGTAAGCGTCCTCAGATACTATGCCCTTGGATTATCAGGTGTCAATTTTAACATTCTTTCCCGAAGGATGTTAGAGATGGAGGAAGAATCCAATTCCATAAATCCTGTGATTGCAGGCAAGACCATCTACCTTGCACCCAGGATTCAGAAATACGGTGATTTTGAAGATAACTTCAAGATATACAAGCTGAGTATAATGCATGAGGTTGGTCATGTACAGTTCAGTTCCCATGAGCTGGAACATGGTGGGGCAGCAGAACTTATGGCAGATATCAGAAGAAGGTACACAACCATAAGGAAAAGAACTTATCTGTCAGGGGTGCAACCTGAAGGTGGCATTGATATCGCTGACATCATAGCTCTGTTTCCCAACCAGTCACTTGCAGGAACAATACTCGGCATTCTGGAAGATGCCAGGGTCGAGTACATGATAATGGAACACTACAAAGGTGTTCGCACAGACCTTGAGAGGATAAGATACCAGATGCTTCTGACGAGGTCTGTCCCGAAAGGTAAACTTGAACAGTTCATGGAATCGCTTCTGTGGGTCTCGATAGGACATGAACCTGTTTACAATATTGGTGAAGGGACAAAGACTCTTCTGGACCAGGTAAAGGCTTTGCTGAAGGACAGGATCTTCCAGAGAGAATCATCTATCCTTGATTCCCTTGATACCACCTTCAGGATATATACCCTGCTTGATGAGCATATGGGTCCGTTAAGTCAGAAGGAGTATGAGGTACTGAAGAACATTGATTACCGTGGAGTGAGTATCGGAGCATATGACAAGAAGGACCCTCTTTCCCCCAGGTCACATGAGAATGTTATCAGGAATTTCATCCCCGAAAGTGAAGTGGAGCTGGCAGCAGAGGAAAAGAGGCCACAAGAAGAAAAAGTCAAACCTCAGCCCACCTATGCTACGGATAAGAACTGGAAGATACTGGGCAGTTACATGTATGAAGAATGGGATGCTGTGATCAATGGCTATAAGGCGGACTGGTGTACGGTCAACGAGGTTGAGCCTTTTGGTATGTCCAGTGATTATTATAAGGATGCATCAAAACAATACAGGAACGAGATAAACCTTATCAAGCAGGTATTCAACAGGATGAAGCCGGAAACATTCCGCAGGATGAAGGAACAGACCGATGGAACTGAGGTCGATATCGATGCCTTCATTGATGCCCTGATACAGAAGAAATGCGGAATAAATCCCGATGAAGGGCTCTACCTCAGGTGGGATAAGCATGAAAGGGATGTTGCAACTCTTTTCCTTGTAGATGTCAGTTATTCCACCAATAAAATGGTCAACTATGAGGGAAAGAGCATATTGGATGTCGAAAAAGACTCTCTTATCATTATGATGCAGGCCCTTGAAAGTATAGGTGACAAGTATGCGATTTACGCGTTTTCCGGCCAGACAAGGGATGATGTTGAGTACTTCGTCATAAAAGAGTTCGATGAGGAACTATCGGACACCGTTGCACGCAGGATAAGTCTGCTGGAACCGGTATCCAACACAAGGCTCGGACCTGCCATCCGCCATTCGATCAGGAAACTTGACAGGGTAAATGCAAAAAAAAAGATAATGATGCTTTTATCAGATGGAGAACCCTTTGATAGCTCCCGGGGAGAAAGCGCATACAAAGGAATAATTGCTGAAGAAGATACCAGAATAGCGATAAGTGAAGGCAACGCCAGGGGAATACATTTTTTCTGCATAACCGTGGATCCGGATCCCGGCAAATATCTTGACAACATTTTCTCTGATAAAGGATACACAATAATAGATGATGCCAGTTCTCTTCCAGAAACTCTTCCATCGTTGTATAAGAGGATCACTACATGATGCTGCAATACTGATGAGCGATATTATGGTACATAGTAACAAGATTATTATAAAAAAGAAGGCATCTGCAAATTATATTTGTACATGTATATTCAATTCAGCATACATAATTTAATAATTTACACTGAATTTTAATAATTGTATGCACATAACATCATTTTTCATGCACATGAATTAGAATTTAATGTCATAACAGTTTAAACGATGTCCATCCAGTCATCTCATTGAATAATAATGGGATATTCTACAAAACGTCGATTACTGACAGGAACAATTCTTCTCATCCTTTTCCTGTGCACCATTCATACAGCAGTAGCCGGTAGCAATGATATCTCCACTGACATCGTATCCAGTTACAAACTGCTTCCGGAAGAAGGGATCGTTAAAGTCTCCAAGGAAATCACATTCTCCAACAACAATGCTGAGACTAAATATTGGAGAGGATACTACTCTAATTACAACTACAATCTTCCCGAAGAAGTAATAGGTATAAAATCCTACGATAGTGAGAATACACTTGCATTCACAAAGTCTATTGAAGGTTATTATGTTTTTTATTTCAACCAAAAAGTGTGGTATGAGGAAAGTTATACATTCCACATCGACTACGAACTTGAAATAAACAAAAATACAGCTGTTTTTTCCCTAAGTGAATATGGGGACAATATAGAAGTTACACTTGAAGTACCATCGGATTTTGATACGCATATAGGTAGGGATGATTACAAAGTAGAAGAAAAAATGTATTCAAGCGTATACATATTCGAAAAAGGACAGAACTGGGATAGAGCATGTACTGTCAATTCCGTCAGGTCATCACCACGCATGACAATGGTAGATACAGCCCACCTCTCAGAGAGAGATGTAGATATAAAGATAAGGTACTGGGAAGGTGAAGAGCAGTGGGCACAGGATATCATGCAAACAACTGTTGAGAGTCTGGCATTGCTTGAGGATAAATGGGGATTTGCATATCCTGCAGACTACAATATCACAATCACACAGGCAAATCTAACTGAAACCGGCGGATATGGAGGGTATAATCAGGGGAGAAGCGGAATCTGGTTATTATATACTTCTAACCATGGAATACTCATACACGAATTAGCACATTACTGGACACGTGCCTGCAACTTTGACCAATTGTGGATGGATGAAGGTTATGCAGACCTGTATACATATTTAGTCCTTAGTGAAATGGAACCTGAAGAAGCAGACTCCAGACGTGAAAGATTCCTTGACAAGTACGAAGAGCTTAAGGATCGATATGATTATCCACTGTCTGACTGGAGCACACCTGAAAGTATCGATGACTCTACTGAAGAACGTGTGGACTTCGGATATAAAAAAGCATTTTACCTTACATTTACATTATATGAAACAATAGGTATTGATTCATTACAGGAAATGAACCAGCTATTTATAAATGCTGGAAATGAAATCGGCAATGAAAATTACCTTAATATTATTAATTCCGTTGCAGGCCAGGATGTAATTTCTATTGAAAGCTGCATATATGCTTAAATCACATTCGTGGTGTTTTAATCTTTTTTGAAATGATTTAAATAAACTAATTTTATAAAATATTTTTATGAAATATACTTTTGGCGAATATATTTATAACTTATAGAAGCATATGGTTAGTAGGGTAGGGTGGAATGTAATTACATTCCAGTGTATATTGAAATTATCAGCCGTTTATTTACTCCCGGGGAAAGTGGGAAATGAATGGATACTCTAACAACACCGAACATAGCATAGCAAGCATAGCGGATCTAGTTGGTACTATACTGGATCAGACATCTGTAGAAGAAATGTTAAAGATACTGGTAGAGCGGATACAATACTTGTTTTGTGAACCTGAAAATGTGTCCGTTAAAGTATCATGGCTTGATGAGCATTGTGAATCTGATTCCTGCGGCAAACCTGGTGTTATTCTTACCAGTGATATTACTGTAAATGGCAGGAAAGAAGGCTTCATTGAGATCACAATCACAGGCAAGGATACAGAAATTAAAAATGATGCGGATCTGATTCGTGATTATGAAAAACTCCTGGATCTTGTTTCCAGAATGATATCTCTCTTTTTTGAAAAAAGAAAGAAAGTCATGGAATTAGATAAAATGGAAAGTAAGATGAGGAGTTATTTCGACAAACTTGAAGATCATCTATTTGTCGTGAATTCAAATGGAAATATACTTGACTTCAATACAAGTTTCAGGACCTGCACAGGATATACTGCAGAAGAACTGCATCAAATGAATATTAAGGACTTGTTGACCCAATGTTCAGATAATTTTGAAAACTCCCCCATGATAAAAGATGCTGCTACAAAAGGAAGTTCGACATTTGAGTTTGATTATAGGTGCAAAAGTGGAGAGATAGTACCTATGAGCATCACATGCAAACCACTTGCAACCAATGATGAAAAGACATTCATCTGTGTTGCAAGGGATATCTCAGAGACAAAAAAAGCCGAGTTAGAGCTGCAGGAGTCTGAAAGAAAGTATTCGACCATCGTGGAAAAGGGGAATGATGGGATTATTATAGTTCAGAAAGGACTTGTAAGGTTTGCAAACTCAAAAGTGCTGGATATTACCGGATATGCATATGAAGACATTATCAATGAACGCTACCTTAAACTTATTCCAACCGAAGATCATCAAATATCCATTGAATGGCTCAACCATTGTAATAGCAATATTGCCAGTAAAACAATATTCCATACTAGCCTGTTGACAAAGGACAGGGAAGAAATGCCTGTTGAGATCAATGGATCAGTTATTGATTATGAAGGTCGGGAAGCTAAAATTCTGATTCTAAGAGACACCAGCGAAAGGAAATGCATTGAAGACCTTCTTAAGAAAGAAAGAGATAAACTTGAGAATTATCTGGATGTCGCTGGTTCTATAATAGGGATAGTTGGTGTTGACACAAACATTACTTTTGTTAACAAAAAAGGAGCTGAAGTTCTCGGATATACAAAAGATGAGATAATCGGTGCGAGCTGGTTTGACAAGTTCCTTCCCGAGAGTGTAAGGGATATTACCAGGGAGAATTTTATAAAAGTCATTAATGGGGAGATAGATCCACCGGAATACTTCGAAAACCTGATACTCACAAAAAGCGGTGAAGAAAGACTGATATTCTGGCACGATGTGCCCCTTGAGGATGAAAATGGCAAGCGTATTGGAGTAATAAGTTCAGGAGAGGATATTACAGAGAGCAGAAAAATGGAAGCAATGCTCGTAGAGTCAGAGAATAATCTCAGGACGATATTTAATAATATTGATGATCTGATATCTATTCACAAACCTCATGGGAAATTCATAGATGTTAACAAGGCTGTAGTCTCTTCCACCGGATATACAAAAGATGAAATGCTTGAACTGTCTCCAAAAGATCTGGTGTGGCCTGGAATGAGACCCATGATGGATGGATATACTGAACGCATAATGAAAGAGAAAAATATCATTTTTGAGATATATGATGTTCACAAGAATGGTTCCTTATTACCTCATGAAGTTAATTCAAGGCTAATTGAGTACAAAGGAGAGCAGGCAATTATCTCAGTTGCAAGGGATATAACTGAGAGAAAGAAGGCTGAAGAGAGGCTGAAGAGATATGCAGGTGAACTCAAGCATTCAAATGAACTTAAGGACCTGTTCACTGACATTATCAGACATGACCTGCTAACGCCTGCAAGTGTTGTCAAGGGTTACACCGAAGAACTTATTCTGACCATCAAGAATGAAAATGCGCTCAAACTTGCAGAAAAGGTTAGAGAGAACAACGACAGGCTTATAGAACTTCTGGAAACTGCTACTAAACTTGCAAAGCTGCAAAAGAATGAAGATATTGTTTTTGAAAATATGGATATAGTTCCTATTTTCAAGATGGTTCTGGACAGTTTCAAAACCCAGCTCGAAATGAAAGAGCATGAAGTCACCGTCATAGAAACAGGACCTTGTTCTTCCGCGGTCAATACTGTTATTGAAGAGGTTTTTGCAAATCTACTTTCAAATGCTATAAAGTACAGTCCACCTAAAAGCAGGATAGAGATAGCTTTTACAGATGAAGATAAGATGTGGAAGATCAGCGTTACCGACTGTGGAATTGGTATTTCGGATAAAGATAAACCCCTTCTTTTCAACCGTTTCCATCGCGCTGATAAGAAAGGCATCAAAGGAACAGGCCTTGGTCTTGCCATAGTCAAAAGGATAATTGAACTGCATGGTGGCAAATATGGCGTTGAGGATAACCCCGCAGGGCCTGGCAGTGTTTTCTGGGTCATGCTGAAGAAAGCTTGAGATTATTATAATATAAAAGATATTTACGTAGAATGAAGTATACCACACATTATACTAATCGTTCTCAAGTCTGATTATTTCACGCAAGTACGTTATAAATAAATCAAATTATTATTATACAATTGATGCATGAGGATACTGAAGCCAAAAATACTACAATTTTCTTATTCACTCTTTACCCAGACTTCGCCTCCATGAAGTTCGACCAGTTCTTTGACGAGGGATAGACCCAGACCCGTACCTCTGTACTTACCCACAGAGGACACATCTATCTGAGAGAAGGAGAAGACATCATGCCTGATATAGAGTCATTTTCGACATATTTGAATATTTTTCTGTTCATTGTACTGGTTAATTCACTTTTGTCAAGATTTGCAGTTATCAATTCTCTTATATCACCTGCACCAGGAGTTTCCAGCATGTATTTTGCTGTAGCATTCATGATAGTATTCGCCTTTTGGTACGGAATATGGGGTGCTTTTTCAGCATACCCTGGTTGCATGATCGGAGCCGGAATACTTGCAGATGTACCTTTTTCATTGATCATGTATAATCTTCTTAGCAACGCAATCAAGTTTACACCTGAAACGGGTAAAGTGTGGCTTGATTATGAAATTACAAACGGCAATGATCAGATATCTGTATCTGATAACGGTATTGGTATTCCCTTAGAACAGCAAAACGCTATATTCGATCCATTTAAACAGGTCAGTTCATCTACAAACCGCACCCATGGTGGGACTGGATTAGGTCTTGCAATTGTCAAGTATTACGTAGAGATGCATTCCGGGGAAATACATGTTGAAAGCGAAGTTGACAAGGGAAGCACATTCAATTTAACGATACCGGTTGATTAGATAAATGATTGAACACAAATTATGCAAAGTGCTTATTCTGCAACCTCCGTCTTATTTAGGCGAAGTCTTAGCATATTGAGTATGGAATTGATTGAAGCCATCAAAGCAAGAAAGCACACCAGATGGCTCAGGGAATTCAAAATCATAATTCACTGATACCGGAATAACTCAATAATATCCAGAAACATTGGGCAATCTGAGCATAATAAACCAAATCGAATCCTGATCTTACCTTTTGTTTAATCCTTACAATGCTGGAAACAGGAATGCCAACCCAACTATAAAAGCACTCAAAGAGTGGTTGTTGGGGTTGACACTTTTCACTTGAAACGTCTTTAATATTTCCTCGTATCCATTTTAAGGGATTATTTTAAGAGTCTCTCCATGTCCTCTTCTATGGTGGTATTCGGTGTTATATTGAACTTCTCCACCAGTACCTTGAGGACATTCGGTGAGACAAAGGCAGGAAGTTTCGGTCCAAGTGTAATATTCTGTATTTCAAGTCTCAGAAGGGTAAGTAACACAAGGACTGCTTTTTGTTCGTACCATGCGATATTGTATGAGATCGGTGCTTCGTTAACATCTGTAAATCCAAGTCTTGCCATAAGTCCCTGTGCAATAACGATCAGTGAAAATGAATCATTACACTGTCCTGCATCCAGCACCCTTGGAATTCCATCAATGTCCCCTAGGTTAAGTTTATTGTAGCGATATTTTGCACATCCTGCGGTGAGTATGACAGTATCTTTGGGTAATGCCTCTGCGAAATCCGTGTAGTACTGCCTGTCCTTATGACGTCCGTCACAACCTGCCATAACAATGAACTTCTTAATCTTGCCTGCTTTGACCGCATCAACTATCTTGTCTGCATTGGATAATACGGAGTTGTAAGCGAAGCCGCCCATGATGGTACCTTCTTCCAGTTGTACCGGAGGTTCACAGATCTTTGCCTGCTCGATTATGGCTGAGAAATCTTTCTTTCCATCTTCAGCTACGATATGTGTGGCACCGTCATAACCCACGGAGCCTGTGGTGTATAACCTGGCAATGTAGCTCTCTCTTGGAGGTATGATACAGTTGCTTGTCAGTAATATTGGCCCGTTGAAACTCTCGAATTCCTGCTTCTGATGCCACCATGAACCACCGTAATTTCCTACCAGATGTTCATATTTCTTAAATTCAGGATATGAATTTGCAGGCAGCATCTCCCCATGCGTATAGACATCAACACCGGTTCCTTCTCCCTGAGTGATGGATACTGAAACAGTACCGTCACCGTCATTTGCAACAGCAAGCTGACCAGTGAAGTTGATGTCCTTAGCCTTTGCCACAACCTGCACCCCACTGTCGGATACATTGGAACCGAGCTGGCTCGCTGTGAATCCATTCAGTGTTGCTGCATCGATCTGACCAGAACACGCTGTCCTTGCCTGATCTGCAGTGAAATAGTTGTGTTGTGCAGTGCTTCCATGGTCCGTATCAGTGTTGATAGCACCTATCGCCTCGGCATTGGTGTACCTTGTGTGGTGAGCGTTAGAAACGCCAGCATGTGCTGTAATGTCTGCTGTGATCTTTGCCAGGACATCTGCATAGGTCTTGAACAGTTCGCCATATTTCAAAGAGTCGGCCTTTGAGACACTACCATCGGCATCGCTGTCATAGACAACTTTTGTCATGTCACCAAAACCAAGTCCACCTACATCGTTCGTTGTGATGAAAACGTTAGATGCAGATGGTGCGTTAGCTCCATCTATAGCTGCATTCTGATCACTGGTCAGGTGCTTTGTTGCATCCGCAATGTGTGTGGACAGGTTGAATGCGTTTGTGTCGCTTGCAGCTTTAAGTGAAGCCACTGTAGAATCCGGTGTATCTGTCCAGTTAGACTTACCGTTGAGCCTGTGGATCTGGTAGCGGATATTCTTGATTTCTTCCAACAGGTTTGCACATGATGTAATCAGGCTTGTTGGTGTGTTACTGTAAGTAAGCCCTGTACCCTTGATTGAAGTCTCAGGGTGCATGCTACCATCAGTTGTGGTCGTCCTGTGAGCTTCAATATATGTTACGACATCGGATAGCTCGGCAACAAGACCGCTGAGATTCTCGATATCGATCTTCAATGCACTGGCATTGATCAGTGCGACTATCTCTGCAGCAGTCTGGTTATCTGCAGCATTCGTGTCTACGGTGTCCAGCTTGTTGTAAACATTCTGCAAAACTGCAAGGTGATAGTCAAGATCGTTCTGGATCTGAATGAGGTCAGCATCGATCTTGCTGCTCTCAATGGTCGTGTCGGGGATATACCCGTTGGTATTCCCCTGATTTGGACCGACAAACGTGTTTGCGTTAACTGTAGTCATTTAAATTAACCCCAAGTATCATTATCCCATGTGGCAGTATCCCAATATACTCCACCGAAGATTATCTTCACATGTACACCGGATGCAATGAACCGTTGTACCAGCAAACGAATTTCAGCCTCTCTTGAGGCAAAATCAGTGTGCAGTTGAACCTGTATGTAGTTTGGTGTCTCCTCTCGTATCTCAATTTCAGTTTCGTCTATCCTAAGATAGTTCGCTAGAAAAGTAGTGATCGCCGGCTTGGTTCCGGCTGCAGAGTTGATGTTGATAATGTTCGTGATACCATCACGATAATTATCGTCAAGCTCTCCGACAACTCGCTTGTAATCAAGCAGGGTTCCGATGTTATCCAGTGAGGTCCCTCGGGCTGAATCGACATGATGCGAATTGCTCACATCATTCACCGAGGTATGTATCTTGTCAAGCTCACCGGTAAACATCGAGATCAATTTCTGATAATTAGTACCGGTCATTTACAACCTCCTGAAAAATCCTGGAAATGCGTTCTGGAGCTGCTTTACAAATTCAAGTGTGTAGTCCATCTGAACACTCTTAAGGACCGGTGAATAATCGATGCTGTTAGATGTAAGTGTAACTTTCCACTGAATGTACGGTGCAATATCATTGTAGATGACATTCTTAGGTGTGTACTCCAGCATCACATTGACATTGTTAGAAGGTAGTGTGTTAAGCAGTGTCACCATGTTTCCAGAATAGGTAGCTCCAGTTGCATATTCAGTGACTTCCCCAGGATCATAGTCAACTCTTGCATAGTCAACTACTGCCATGTCAGTGAGGGCTGACCATAGGAT
>OBLN01000053.1_pt1 | contig 39920 bp, 32 predicted proteins | sample 1519301 | NCBI WGS metagenome assembly OBLN01 (sample SAMEA2452533, study PRJEB22499) | sediment metagenome | reverse complement strand
AGAAGTTCGTCAATATAACTGCTATTCTCACTTGCAAGAGCTATATTCGAAGCTGTCAAAAGCACGAAGATTACTGCAAGTATCGGTTTAACTGCAGGTTTAATTTGCATTCATAACCCCCTTAATTAAGGAACGAAATAAATTAGTTTTTTCAATAAACTTCGTGAAATTCGAAATTCACCTGTTCCTCGGTTAAATTGTATGGATTCTAGATTATAAAAGCATGTTTATAATTTAAATGCCCCATATTTCCCGTTTAAAAGTATTTATCTAGGAAGAAGGGTTTTAGCAGGCATCCTATATTAAGATCCGACACCGGAGTTACACAGGATTATGCATTATATTTATATTGAACATATGTTTTGTAAAAATAGTATAGATGTTAGTTTACAAAATTAGTACCCAGTAAAATAAGCGATGACAAAAGCCTGTTGATACACAATAAAGATATCATCTTGGATTGGAACTACGCGATGAAAGTGAGGATATAATTTATGTTTAGAGAAATGAGAAGAAGTAAGCAATTATTATCAATGAAAAACACCGTTGCAGTCCTGGCCAGATGCACAAATGGTGTTCTGGCGTGCTCAGGTGATGATGGTTATCCTTATGCAGTTCCACTTAGTTATGTCTACCTCAACGGCAGAATTTATTTTCATTCGGCAAAAGCCGGACACAAAATCGATGCAATTAAGAAGAACCCAAAGGTATCTTTTACAGTAATAGATGAAGATAAGATAGTAAGCGAAGAATATACAACACAATTCCGTAGCGTTATTGCCTTTGGCAACGCAAGAATTATTGAAGGAGACGAACGGCTTGAATATTTCGCGGCACTGGTTGATAAGTATTCAGGAAATCAACCTGAAGAAGCCAGGAATCAGGAAATATCAAGATGCACACAGGCTCATATTATAGCAATTGACGTCGAGCATATAACTGGCAAGGAAGCCATTGGGTTCGTCAAGGCTAAAAAATAATAACTATTTTCTATACATAGATCACTTTTTTATTATATTTTCTCCCAGGCTCCCTCAAATCCTTCAATTGGAAATTATGTGATTGCGCCCTGTTTAGAAGTTGATTCTTTGTCAAAGCATATTACAGCAAATTAAGTATTCTAAGAATCCAAAGTATGAAGATATCAATACCAAAGTGCATGAAGGCGACCTGAGAAAAAGATAAAAAATCCTTTTTCAAGGATTTTTATAATTATTTCAAATTATACATATCAGAATTTGATTCGGTCAGGGAAAAGGTATGTAAGTAACAGCGTCTCCAGCAACGTATTCCATGAACCCGCCAGCGGTATATGAAACTGGTTTCCCATCAATTTTTCCATTAACCTCATAAGTTCCGATCATTTCCCAGATAATCCGATATTTTTCTGCTACCGGGACTCCATTTGAATCAGTTATTAGTACGAGTACCGGAAGAGGGGCACAATGATCCAGATCTGTCGTGAACGTTATATCCAGATAATCACCGGAGTCTGAAGAGGCAAGTATATCTGTTTTAAGAGGCAGGGGGAACGAACCTGGAGGCATATAACCATTTAAGTATGGTACCGGGACAGGACCGACATAAGGATCTGAATGTGTGACCTGTATATCCTCACCACTGAAGGTGGCAACTATTTCCCTGTTTCTCCATAACCTCAGGACTGAACTGAAGGATTGAGTATAACTGGCATCAGTAATATTCCCAAAGCTGAGTGAATATTTTCCGATGTCACTCCCATTTAAACTGTTTTTTGTCTGAGTAGTTTGTCCCCAGTCCCATCCAAGATCGTCTCCCCAATTCCAGTATCCCCAGTTGTGGTCGTGATAGCCTCTTGCATTTTTCAGAGTGTATGTTTTCCCGTTAACAGTGAGGTTCCCATTAACTTTCATCTTCGGGGAGGCCACTATCCAGTTGATTTCTCCTCCGTATAAAGGAGAGAAATCAGTAGCGCTAAAAACGGGAGAGGGTTCCACTTCCGGCTTGAATAACGCATCAAAGACCGAAGATCCGTCTTCGGACATGACACGAACCGAATAGCCCTGTGGAGTCAGTTTAACACTGTTGCCAGCTATCATGACGTCTGGCGTTTCAGAAGAGTATTCTGTAGCATCTATTGGATAGGTTACATAATAGGCATTTGATCCATCAATGGTATAATAATCAAGAAGCATTTCAGAGATACCAAAGTATCCATTCAGTTTAAATGTACAGATAAGTGAAAGACCCTGCTCCTCATCTATAACATTGAAGTAATGCCATTCGTTGTACAGAGGCATGAGACTGCTATCTGCCGGAGGATGAAAAGCATCAACCTGCTTAAGTTCTCCAACCAAACTGTTACTCTGGTCTGTAAGAGCAACCCCTGAAAATACTATCAGCAAAAAAAATACAAGAATTATCGGTTTTAACAATTCTCTAATTTTCGTATGTAACACCCCTTAGCACGACAAGAATAATTCTTACACTCAAAAGACGATTTAATTTCCAGAATTTTCTTGCCTTCACAGTTATACATACAGCAGATTATAAAAACGTGCGTAAATAAAGTCTTAAATTTACTTTTCCACGTTTCCACAAAAAAACCAGAATCTTATCCTAATTTATAGAACTAAAATAAACAAAGTTTTCTGGATGAACAGGAAGAGACTGTCAAGAGAAATATGCTTTAGAAATATTGCTTATCCTGTTCCCCCCAGTCCTCCTTAAAATCCTTCGACTTAAAGATCCGAGGATTGTGCAGCTTTTCACACCTCTTAAATCTTGTATCATAGTCAAGAGGCTTGAATCTTTCGAGACACTGGTTGATAAGTATTCAGAAAATCAACCTGAAGAAGCCAGGAATAAGGAAATATCAAAATGCACACAGGCTCATATTATAGCAATTGATGTCGAGCATATAACTGGCAAGGAAGTCATTGAGTTCGTCAAGGCTAAAAGAGAATGACTATTTTCTATAGTCAAGAACTTTTGCAAATATATACCCCGTCTTCGTCCTGTTTGATTAGTGAAGTATCATTAAGAAAAGAGAAGGCAAAAAGTCTAATCAGTGGTTATTTTTCAGTTTCCAGCAAATTGAGAATAGCCAGAATCTCATCTTTTAAAGCCGGAATATCTACTTCCACAGTATACCAAACATCATTTAGATTAACCCCAAAATAATGGTGAATTAACCGGCCCCTCATGCCTGCGATATCACTCCAGGGAACCTTTGGATATTTCTCCCTGAAATTTCGGGATAAGTTTTTGGTAGCTTCACCTATGATCTCAATCTGCCTGATCGTTCCGTCTTGAACTAGGTTGCTGGAGAGAAAATCTTCTTTTTCCATACCTTCAGTATATTCTTCAATCCTTTCAATTGAATTAAGGATATGGCTAAGGTAAACCACATCACTTTTTTTCATGTTGAGATCACTTTTGCTTCCCTTTTAATCCCATCAATAAGGTAAGGACTTATTGACTCTTCGGTAAGCAAATCCACCTTTACTCCAAGTAATTCCGATAGTTCCCTTTCAATTCGTACAAGGTTTAACAGACCTTTAGTTTCGGAAAACTCCACCAGAATATCGATATCATTTTCCGGCTTTTCTTCTCCTCTAGCATAAGAACCAAAAACAGCTACTTTCGTTGCCCCTTCTTTTTCAAGGAAAGAAGAGATTTTTTCGAACAGCTCTTTGTGCCGGACAGCGTTCTCCATGCCAGTATATTTTGTTTGTGATCATTTAAAGGTATGTGGAATGAAATGATGGTAAAAAAGAGAAAATAGAAATTAGTGGAAACCGTATGAGATAACTTTTTGGATCTATTTCCGCCCCAGCCCCCTCAAATACTTTGATTGGAAATTCTACAATTGCGCCTTTTTAATATGTCAACCTTTGGAAATTTACCGCTCACGAATCTTAAATAGAAAGAAATATATGCGGCAAGCATACTTAATAAATATTAGTGCAATGTGATTAAAATCTAGAAGGTACTTTATTGCTCCAAATTACTGAAGAAATCCATACAAAAAATATCAATGGAAAAAACAAAACCTACTCGATAGAGTTTGTTCAGGGAAGCTTAGTAATTATATGCACATACAAAGGAGAAAAGAGAGATAGAAAAACTATCAACCAAGTTCCCTTTATTAAAATTCATGGGAAGAAAGCCGTCCAAATTACCGGATGGTTATGTATGTTTTTTGGGCTTGCGATTTTGATTGGAACTGCCATAATTTTAGTTTACTTAATAAGTCAAAATTTTGAGGAAGGGATCTATTTTCCAGTATGTCTCATTGGATTTTATGCAGGAACAGAAATTTGCTCAATTGGAAACTCTTTGCTTTGGAAAGTAAGATATGTAAAAGCTACCAGATGTAAAAGGTGTCACAAGAACTATGCTTACGAAGAAATAGAAGAACCTGACATCAAAGAAATAAGTACAGAAGAATCATATGTGGTCACAGTAACTCGAAACTGGAGATGCAAATATTGTGGACATATTGACAGCAGTGAAAGTCCTGAAAAGATAAAAGCATATAAAGGGCTAAAAGAGATAAAAAGGGCAGCCAAAGAAATAAAATGTGAAAGATGCGGAAAAACAGAGTTTAACTTTGAGTATAAGAATCCTGATATAAAAGAAGACCCGTTTGGAAAAAACTGTGGTTCAAACCGAGACTAAATATTATAAATGCAATTACTGCGGAAACTTAAATATAACCGAAGAGGAAACTGTATACGAAACCACTCTTTTGGATTTTCTATGAATCCAAGCTCTTACTTTCCCTCTTTTCCAGAATAACATTTAATCTGTGAGTATTTAAAGTTGCTACCAGCAGAACTGAAGATAAAACATAGCTGAAAACCAGCAGAAGCGATATAACTTTTATATTATATTTCCGCCCCAGCCCCCTCAAATCGTTCGATTAGAAGTTCAAAGATTGGGCCGTTTTTAAGATTCTTACATATGGAATAATATAGTCGGTAAATTTAATAGCCGGGCTCTAGATATTATAGATTGAAAATATATTCAAGGGAGCTACCATAACCCCGGAGTTTACTTTTTGGGAAGCGGGAGAGTATATTCAAAGAAAATAAGAAGATGATATGGTACGCCAGATAAACTTAAAGAGAACTTAAACTTCGAGGAAAGCACAGGCTGGGATAAACTTAAAGATTTCTTAAAGGGTATATTAATAGCCCTTTTTATTATGCAAATTTTTTATTTTGTTAGCGAAGATGTTATTAAGAGAAGCAAGACTATTTTCGCAGTTTCTGTATCAGAAGAATCCGAGTTTGCTGTTTACCTTACAAATGATACAAAATATGAATTATGGGTTCTGGATTTTTATAGTGGTCCCGAGAGAATCAACGTATCAGTAAAAAAAGATTCCCATACTGCATTTGAAGATACTTTCATATTAATGCATCCTGAAGGAGATTATCTACCTTATCATCCAGATTTTACCGTAAAAGAAAACGGAACTTATCAAGTACATATGAAGCCACTGGATTCAGGAGATGTAAGAATAGGAATCAGGAAAATCCATGGATTTTCCACATCCTTCATTTAAAGCAAATTGCAGGCAAAAGTGAGTTTACTCATACTTTATCTCTACCTGCAAACCGAAGCGACATAGCTTTTTCATTATATTTCCGTCCCAGTCCCCTCAAATCCCTCGAGTGGAAATTTTTCGCTGATGCTGATGTTGAAAAAGAGAAGAAAACTTAACTTTGATTTATCAAACCTTTTTCCTTAATTCCTCATACATCTCCCGTGAAATCCTGCTCTGCTTCAGGATTTCCTTGATCAGACCAGTGCCTAAATCTTCATTTCCATGAACAGGCACCACAGTCTTTCTACCGTCAGGATGAACGTATCTCACATGGCTACCGACCTGATGCACCTTTTGAAATCCAAGCATCTCAAGTATTTTGCACATATTCCTTCCGCTTACAGGAAGGAGCCTGCTCATACTTTTACCTCTACCTGCTGAATTCCAATAAATTTCAGCGGCAGGACATCTTCAAGTTCCTCAGCCTCAAGACAAACCTGTATCGCTTCCTTTATACGCTCCATAGCCTGTTCCACAGTTTTTCCCTGTGTATAGCAACCTGGGATGTCAGGAACTTTTGCAATATATATCCCATCTTCGTCCTGCTCGATCAGAACAGTATAATTCAAGCTCTTGCCTTCCATCTTTACCAGAATAACATTTAATCTGTGAGTATTTAAAGTTGCTACCGGCAGAACTAAAGATAAAAGTTTAAAGAAAAACAGCAGAAGATGAATCAATATAACTTTTTTATTATATTTCCGCCCCAGCCCCCTCAAATCCTTTGATTGGAAATCCTTCGATTACAACGATGGTTTGAAATTAATCAATTTTTGGAGAATGAAGTATAGAATATTGTCATGATCATTTAAGAACTAGCTGTGCGTTATTTTACTTTAACATTAAAGCAGCTATTTATTGCTCCCTCATTCCCAGAACTTCTTCGTCTTCACGTAATTTCTCTCCGCAATCAGAATATCCCTGTAAAACGCCTCTTCGTCCACCCTCATCTTTTCAATCACTCTTGACGCCGTCTCAGGTCCAATCCCCCTGCTGGCAAGTGCAATGACCGCCTTTTTCCCCTGAGAACGGACTATGCTTGCATTCCTGTAAACTCTCTGTATCCGTTTCTTTTCTTCAGGAGTAACTTTGAGATTTTTGCCCTGCTTTTTGACAAGGTTGATTTCCTCTTCTTCCCAGGGCTTGAGGGCTGCAACCATCTGAGACTCGCAGACAGGGCAGACGATTTCTTCAGGCACGTTTTTCACCTGGCGGTGGGAGGTCCATTTCTTGCAGTTCGTACAGAAGAGGATGATTTTGTCGTTCATAATGCGTTCTTTAAGGGCGAGGACGATTGAACGGTCGGCTTTTTCCGGGGCTACCAGATCTTTTTTCATGGCAAAGCCGGCTGAGCCGATAGGTGTCGGACCAGATACTTCAATAGAAATTTCGCCGGCTGCAATTTTCATCAGGACTTCTTTTGCTCTGGGGACATCAAGCATATCGTGAAAGATCTCACGGACTACTTCGTCGTACATCGAGGAACCTTCGTAGATTTCGAGGAGCTTTTTCATGCTGATCCTGTCGTAGTCAATGTCCCTTGAAAGTGCTCCAAATTTGCGGGCTACGTGGACCATTTTCCATTTCATGAGGGTTGTATTTTTCAGGGTCATTTCGATGATGGGCTCAATGTGTTCCGGACGGAGGGATAGAAGCATGTCCCGGATCTGGACAGGGCCTACACGGCGCGGGAGAGTTAGCCTGATCCTGTATGGGTCCACTTCCTGGGCTACACTGCTCCCGAAGCGTGCCGACAAAAGGGAAGTCAAAACCCTTGCCAGTGTCCCGTTGGTGTTATGTCCGAAACACGTATTGAGAGTTACAGCGTCTCCTTCATCTTCAATCACTATCGTGCTGGCATCCGGGAGAGGGAAATTTCCTTCAACGTGGTCACGCAGTAGGCGGATAACTTCAAGTACGGCTGCTCTTGCAACATGATATTTTCTCTGCAATTTTTCCGCAACTGCGTCATCATCAAGTCCGTCTCGAATCAGGGATGCGGTCTCAGCTCTAAGAGTTCCCACGTCCTGAGCTACCTCAAAGGGAACAGGGATTTCTTCTCCTGACCAGCTCGGGACTTCTCCCATACCTTCGACCGGCTCGACCTTGATTCTTTCCCGGTCATGTTCTCTTTCGCGGTCTGGCATGTCAATGACGCGCCACATGTCCCCTTTTGTGATAAAAACGGCTCCGGGCTCGGCAAAATTTACTACAAATGCTTCGTCCAGAACTCCGATAGACCTGCCACTAACGATATCGTAAATTTCGTACTTCTTTTCGTCCGGGATCATTGAAAGGTTGTCGTAGTAGTATTCCCGGCTTTTTTTGCGCCTTTTAATCAGGTTTGAGTCTTTATCCTGCCAGACAAGTTTGTAGTCTCCGATCTGGTCAACTACTCTTTGCAGCTCTTCAATCCGCAAGTCTTTAAATATATAGGTCCGCCTGAGAACCCGGAAAACCCTATCTATCCCGACTTCACCAAAATCCATTACCATGCCTGCGATCTGATTTGCCACGACGTCAAGGGAATTTATGTGCGGGGAAATTACTTCAACCCTGCCTTCAAGTGCGGCTTTAGTAATTGCCATGCTCTCAGCGGTATCGTCGGCTTCCATAGTAAGTATCGTGCCGTGTGAGACTTCATGCAGCCTGTGCCCTGCCCTTCCTACCCTCTGGAGAAGCCTTGAGACCTGACGGGGAGATCCGTACTGGACAACACGGTCAACATTTCCGATGTCGATCCCGAGTTCCATTGACGAGGTGCAGATAAGGCCCCTGAGGGCTCCGGCTTTAAATTCCTCTTCAGCTTCAACGCGGGCTTCAAAGGAGAGAGACCCGTGGTGGACTCCGATAGAGGCTCCGAGTTTCCGAAAACCTGCTGCAAGGGCTTCCGCACTCTGCCTTGTGTTCACAAAAATAAGGGTTGACTGGCTTTCCTCAACAATTTTCCTGATGCAGGCAAGGTGAGAAGCAAATTCAGGTTCACAACCAACGGTTTTTGCAATCTCCATGACCTCTTTTTCCCTTACTTCATTTCCTCCGGAAAGGTGAGGGCTGACCACATCAAATTCCAGCAGCTTTAGCAGGGCAACTTCAATGACTGTAAAATCTCTTTTTGCCCCTGCCAGAAACTTTGCTATTTCCCAGGGGTTCCCAACTGTTGCTGAGAGTCCTATCCTCTGGAATTCCCCCGATATTTCGACAAGCCTCTCAAGCCCGACAGAGAGCTGGGCTCCGCGTTTCGAGCCTGCAAGCTCATGGATTTCATCAACCACTACATGGGTTACGGTTTCAAGGTTCTGCCTCAGGCGTGAGCCTGTAAACATTGCCTGCAGGGTCTCAGGAGTTGTGATCAGCACATCAGGAGGGTTTCTGGACTGGCGCTGCCTTTCGCTTTGCGGGGTATCCCCATGCCTGACCTGGACTTTAACATCGAGCATACGCCCAAGGTTTTCAATGCGGGAAAGCATATCCCTGTTAAGAGCACGCAGAGGGGTAATGTAAAGGGCGGAAATGCCTCTTCTCGCTTCTGGCTTCTTTTTAAGGATACTGTGAAAAACAGGAAGAACTGCGGACTCGGTCTTCCCGGAACCTGTGGGAGCTATTAGAAGAGTATGCCTGCCGTCCATTATATGAGGAAATGCCCTTTCCTGCGGCTCTGTGGGTTTCGTAAACCCGAGTGTATTCAATGCGCCCTGAATTTTAGGGTGGAAAGTATTGAATATATTATTGAATGTCATTTTTCAAAAGCTCATTTTGATACTGCTGTAGCTGATGCTGCCTTATAAACCTCAGCAGGAAAACCTCTGGGTCTTTAGCATTTAGGAAAAAACGTTCAACCTTAAATGGTTCTAATCTGTGAAATACCTTCCCTGTCAGCCTGCTGCTTCCTGGAAAAAATCTTCCTCCTGGAGAGAGAAATGATGCATCATTAACCGGAAGGGCTGAAAAAACCATCCTGTAACAATTCCTGTAAGTATATCATATCAAAATCCAGAATTATTCATCCTGAGGAATTAACAGATACCCCAATTTTGAGGGCACTATCTTTAAGTACATTATTCGGTTTTTCCGCTTCATCCGGACCATTCACTGGCAGCTCAAACATAAAAGATGACCCTTTTCCCTGAACACTTGTAAACCATACTCTGCCCTGATGCATATCAACAAACTGTTTTACCAGAGCAAGCCCAAGGCCAGTACCTCCGTACTGCCGGTTCGTGCCAGAATCAATCTGTTTGAAAGGCTCAAAGAGGTATTTCTGATCTTCAGAGGATATACCTATTCCCGTATCTTTAACCGAAAATATAGCTCTATTTCCGCTTTTTTTATAGGAGACAGAGACTTTACCTCCTTCCGGGGTAAACTTGACAGCGTTGCTTACGAGGTTATAAAGGATCTGGATAAGGCGGCTTCTGTCTGCCTGAATATATCCAGGATCCGAATCTATCTTGAATTCCATTTCCAGGTTTTTAACCAGAGCAAGGGGTAAGATAATGGATTTAACCTCGTTGAAAACCGGAAAAATAGAAAACTCACTATAGTAGAGTTCCATTTTTCCGGCTTCTACTTTTGAGAGGTCAAGAATATCGTTTATAACCCGCAGGAGATGTTTTCCACTGACAGAAATATTTTTTACATATTTCAACTGCGTCCCGTTGAGATCTCCAAAAAAAATTTCGAGCAGGATATCCGAAAAACCGATAATGGAGTTGAGAGGCGTCCTCAGCTCATGACTCATATTGGTAAGGAACTCACTCTTTGCCCGACTTGCGCTTTCGGCATCAAATTTTGCCTGCAGCAGTTTCATTTCGGTTCTTTTACGCTCAGACAGGTCAATGAAACATTCAACAAAAAAATCTTTGTCTTCTATGGTCACCGGAGCCACGCTCTTAAGGATCGGAATGGTTTCCTTTTGAGCATTGATAATCGTTCTTTCAGAATTATCCACTCTCAGCCCAAGATCACTGATAGGGCATTTTCCGACCTCTGCAGGACAGATAAATTGGTGGCATATATTTCCGACAATCTCTTCTTTTAATCTACCTATCGTTTTAATTGCAACTGGGTTTACATCAATTATTTTGTGGCTTGCAGCTTCGATTAACAGAATTCCGCAAAGACTTTTTTCCAGTAAGGCGCTCAATATCTCTCTTTCTCTTTGTACCAAACGTTCTGATTCTTTACTCAAAGTTATGTCCCGGGCGATTATCAGGAGAGTTTTTCTCTGGTTACCCGTGGTTAAGGAACTAACTTCTATGTCAAGGATGCTATTGTCTGACCTTTTAATTTTCGTCTCAAAAAGCACCGGTCTGTTCTCCAGAGTCAGGTTCAATGCTTCCTGTAAGCCAGGAAGGGATTCTTCAGGAAATAGAGAAAAAAGAGAAATTTTTTCAAGCTGAGTCCTAGCATATCCTAGAAGTTCACAGCATTCAGGGTTAACTTCCAGAATACGCTCCCCTTCTGTTATAAAAATCGCATCACTGGACTGCTCAAATAGAGCCCTATATATTTCTTCTTTAGCCATTGGATTGCTCTCGGCCAGTTTTGTTAAAAATGAATTATTTTCTAGCTTTTGTCTCCAGTTTCATCATATGAAGGCACTTTTCCAGGATTGGAGAGATTTAAAGTAGGAGTTCCTTGTTATAAAAATATTTTTACTGTAAAATTACTTACCATCTTTTATTATAAAGATTTATTGTTAAAGATGAAAATTTATTGTTAAAGATGGGATCTGGAGAAAAAAAGATGAAATGCTTTCCAGGTCTCTTCGGAATAAAAAAGCGGGGATTTTCTCCCCGATAAACCTATCTGATCGGCAGACAGACCGAACCTTCAAAACAAAATAAAAGTCAGAAGGATATTATTTCTTTTAAGACTATTATTCCCTTTTCATCTGCGGGAAAAGAATTACTTCTTTGATGGATTCGAGACCTGAAAGGATCATGGTTAAGCGGTCAATTCCAAGCCCCATACCACCGGTTGGGGGCAGGCCGTATCCGAGAGCGTTTATGAAATCATAATCGACGGTCTGAGCTTCAAGGTCTCCAAGTTTTCTTTTCTTGTCCTGTTCTTCGAACCTCTTTTCCTGTTCAAGCGGGTCATTTAGTTCGGAATATCCGTTTGCCAGTTCCCAGCCATTAAGGAAAAGCTCAAAACGCTCAACAAAACCTGCTTTTTCCCTGTGACCCTTAGCCAGAGGAGAATTTTCTACAGGGAAGTCGTATATGAAAGTAGGGTTTATGAGCTTGTCTTCTACAAGGCCTTCAAAAAGCAGAGCAAGGAACTCTCCATGACTCTTTGCTTTCTCGTAGTCTTCGATCCTGTTTTCGATTGCGATTTTCTTCAGCTCTTCAAGAGAATGGGCAAAGACATCAAGCCCGGCATACTCTTTCAAGGCGCCCTCCATGGAAATTCTCTTCCATGGAGATTTGAGGTTGATGGTTTTTTCTCCCATCTTTACTTCATAGCTGCCTGTCAGTTTGAGGACGAGTTCAGAGATCAGGGATTCGGTTAAGTCCATCATGTCATTATAATCCCTGTAAGCCTCATAGACCTCAATCATCGTAAATTCAGGGTTGTGAGTTGTGTCTATATCCTCGTTCCTGAAGTTTTTGCAGATTTCAAAGACTTTCTCATACCCGCCGACAACAAGCCTCTTGAGATAAAGTTCGGGAGCGATTCTAAGGAAAAGGTTTTGCCCAAGGCAGTTATGGAAAGTAGTAAATGGCCTTGCGTTTGCTCCTCCGTACACGGTTTGAAGTATAGGGGTTTCAAACTCCAGAAATTCCCTGTCAGTAAGGAACCTTCTGATTTCCGAGATGAGTTTGCTCCTCATGACAAAAATTTCTCTCTTCTCGGCATTGACTATAAGGTCAAGGTACCTTTTCCTGTACCTTGTTTCAATATCTTTTAACCCGTGGAATTTTTCCGGAAGGGCACAGAGGGATTTTGAGAGCAGGGAGAATTCCGAGACACTGATTGAGTTTTCTCCTCTCTTTGTCTTAAAAAGCTCACCCTGAATGCCTATGATATCTCCGGAATCAACAAGGTTTTTAAAAATATCAAATTCCTCATCCGGAAGGTTTCCTTTCCTTATAAGGACCTGAATCCTGCCTGCCTGGTCCCCAAGGTCGGCAAATATCATTTTCCCGTGCTTGCGGATATTGTAAAGCCTGCCCGCAGTTCTGACAGACAGGCCTTCATTCTTTTCGAAATCTTCAAATTTTTCAAGAATTTCACAGATGTTTCCGTTTTTTTCGAATCTATAGGGGTAAGGGTTAAGTCCCTGGCTTATCATGCCGTTTAATTTTGTAAGTTTTGAGTCGTCAAAAGCCCTGGAGCCGGCTAAGCTGGCATCCTCAGGCAGGGGCATATTTTCAGGTAATTCTGTGTTGTTAATTTCTATAGTCATTTAATCAGTACATCCTCTTCGGGTGATACAAATAATCAATTAATGGGACGAATGAAATAATCGTAACCGATCAGGTAACCTGTAATCGTACCCGATCAGGCAACCTGTAATCATAACCGACCAGCTAACTTGTTAGCCATCAATAATCAATCGGTAAACTGATAACAGGCCAACTTTAGATGAGTCAATAATAAATAAATCATAAATCCAAAGCAGAAAAAGGCTCTAATGAGTCTACCAGGGCATATGAATTATAAATTCATTTAGCGGCTGAATTCTGCATGCTTGAATTATCAAGGATAATAACTGTTTATTAGCCTGATTCTTGACATTTATTTTTTTCCATACACCCATGCATTTTATATAAACATTGAGAAAAGATTCCACATATAGATTCTACATATAAGTTCAGAGTATCCGTACCTTCTCTTTAAATGGCTCTTTATAAATAAGAAATAGAGAGCACTTACTCCCAGTTCTTTCTAAAAATGTTGAGAACATTTTGCCCGGAGATTTTTGAGCCTGCAGATTTGCAAAATAGAACACTGCCAAAAAGAAAAAATCGAATTTTGGTAGGTCAACAATTATAGGTCAATAATTACAATTCATAGACTTACGGTCTATTTACTGTCTTTCCGCTACCTTAAACGAGATCCTGAATTCTGCCCCCTGCTCCCTTTTAAGCTGCATATTCCCGTCCAGCTGGGTAACAAGAATGTTTACCAGTTTCAGTCCGAGTGATTCGACGTTTTCCAATTCTATGTCTTCAGGAATACCTCTCCCGTTATCAGAAATAGTCAGGCTGAAAAGAGATTCCTGAGCCTCACAGTTCTTTTCTTCTCTGCATAGCTGGATTCGAATCTCACCTTCTTCGCCTTCAAGAAATCCGTGTTTAAGGGAATTGGAGATGAGTTCATTGACTATTATCCCCAACGGGATAGCTGTGTCCATATTAAAGAGTGCACTTTCTTCCAGATCCATTAATAGATGCAGGCTCTTACTTCTGAGGATATAAGTCTGGAAAAGATTTTTAGCAAGCTTTTGAAGATATTCTGAAAAATCAAGAGTATCAGCCCCTTCACCTTTGTACAGTTCTTCATGAATAAGGGACATTGAAAGTACGCGATTCTGGCTTTCTCTGAATGCTCTGAGTACCTCTTTATCATGAAACTTTTCTGCCTGCAAATCCAGAAGAGAAGAGATAACCTGCAAATTATTCTTGATCCTGTGATGAATCTCCTTTTTTCTGGTCTCCTCAATTTTTGCCAGGGATTCTTCAGCCCTGATGCGCTCAGTGATATCTCTGGCAATAGACGAAACGGCTACAGGTTCTCCTGATATATCAAAAATTGGAGAAAGAGTTATCGAGCTGTTAATTATGGTACCGTCTTTTCTTGCCCGTAAAGTTCTGAAACGCTGGACCTTTTCTTTCTGCTTAATCTTTTCAATTAAATATTTTATTTCCTCTTTACGGTTATCAGGTTCAAGTATTGAAACACTTTTTCCAAGACATTCCTCAGCTGAATATCCATAAATCTGCTCTGCCCCTTTATTCCAGCTGGTAATAACGCCATCAAGGGACACGGTAATAATAGCATCGTCTGAAGATTCAACTGCATCTGCCAGGATCTTAATTTTCTCTTCTGCTCTTTTGTTTTCGGTAATATCCTGAACGGTTCCTCTTAATCGAAGAGGTCTATTATTTTCATCAAAAACAGCCTCTCCCTGTACATGGACCACGTGGTTTTCTCCATTAACCGGGATAGTTCTTAAATTGATTTCAAAGGATTTTCCGAGTAGAGCTTTTTTAACAATATCGCCCGCACATTTTCGGTCTTCAGGATGCAACAGATTTAAGATATCATTGTACGACAAGCCGGATTTTTGGGGAATACACCCGGCAATCCGAAAAGTTTCATCAGACCAGTACATTTCATCAGTTATGAGATCCCAGTCCCAGATCCCGATATGAGCCATTTTTTGAGCTTCGGAGAGTCTCCTCTCATTTTCCAGCAGTGCTTTACAAGCCTCTTCCAGTTCAGCCGTGCGCTCTCTAACTTTTTCTTCTAAACTACTATACGCTTTTTGAAGGGCTTCTTCTGCAATTTTTCTTTCCGTAATATCTTTAGCGATCTCAAACCTCACATCCCGACCGTCAGGCCACTTGATGATCCGGTCCATAATCATGAAATGCCGGTTTACCGTGGGATTGTAATATTCCCAATGATAGGGCTTACCCATCTCCTTTAAAATAATCGGATTAGTGCAGAAATTACAGGGAGAATTCCTTTTCTGGAATTCTTGATAACAGACCCCTCCAATAAGTTCCCTGCCGAATTTATCTTTCATAGCCTTATTTGCATACAGCACCTCGTAAGTATAAGGGTCAGTCACATATACTGCATCATCAATACCATCAAAAATAGAAAGCAACTGAGACCTTTCAAAAGCCAGTATTTCCTCAGTTCTTTTGCGCTCAGTGATGTCTATAAATGCAGAAATCGACCCATATGGGTCTTCTCGTTCATCGTTTAAGGGTTTAGCGTTACCCAGCAAGTGGCGAACTGTGCCGTCAGGGTAGACAAGATCGAACTCATAGTCCAGCAACTCTTTGCCTGCAGCCGAGACATGAAGCGGCATTTCCGCAGGCAACAGCTCCGCTTTATTTCTGAATACCCTGAAGGTTTCCGGTCTCTCTCCTTCAGGAGCGGACTTGGAAGCATTTGAACCTTCAGGGATCCTGAGCCATTCATAGGAGAGCCGGTTGCCAGTTATATTAAGTGCGTGAGGGTCATGCGCTATCCACACAGCAGTGGGAACTGCATCGAGTAGTACTGCGAGTTCATCAGAGCGTGCTTTTTCACGTCTCTCGCTTTTCTGCAGCGCACCTACAAGAGAGTCGCGTTCCGCAAGCGACTGAGCCAGTTTAGCATTGCTGTAGCTCAACTGTGAAATTATACCTGCAAGTTTCGTCAAGAATTTCATGCCTGTGTTAACAGCTTCGTTACTCAGCCGCGGTACTTTTTCAAGCGCCTGTATATATTCCTCTTCGTTGAAGCCATATTTTCTGGCCTGGGATCGAAAAAATTCGTAATCAAGGGGCTCACCCTCAAAAAAGAACTGCCCTGAAAAAATATTACCAGCATGTCTGCCACCCACTATTACAGGGGTCACGATATCCCACATATTGTTCTTGCATCTGTAAAGCTTAAATTCCCCTGGAGGAACACCGACAGACAATTCGGTATCACTTTCTACACAGTTCATGCAGGTTTCAGGGTGAACTCTGTGGAACCTGGTGCAAATGTCCTGCCACCCAATACCTACCAGAACATTGCCTTTGAGGTCATCCAGGCTCATGGGGATGTGAGCAAGCTTATAAAAATCGTCCATAAGGGACTGTATCACCACGGAATCAATAATCTCAGAAAGCTCAAGCTCCGTTTCCCGGCAAGGCGGAGGATTACTGTCCGGTTCAGACTTGATGCGTCCCTCAGTCTCACATATCCTGCCTGCAGGCTCAGCTTTTTCTGCCCTCCTGTCCCTGACAGCATCCTGAGCAACAAAAAAACTGCCAGGCAGCGCTCTATTACTATTAAGTTCCTGATCTAATTTCTCACGCACCCACCTGATTTCACTGCCTGCGGTGGCATTGGGCTCCAGATCTTCCCGGCTTTCCTGCAGCACTTCCCCAACCTTCTATCGCCCTTGGTTAAGTCTGACAACTTCAGTATTACAGGAGAGTATAATAGGAGACTATAAATTATAGAGGACTATAAATTACAGACTACTGGTTTAATTACACATTATTCTTCGAAAACACTTGAAGGCTTTCGATATTTGGATTCTCTCCAGATAACCTGAAAATTCATGCCAGTAATAATTTAAATCAATAATATATCATTAATTTCATAATGAAATCTTAATATGTTGATAAATGTTTTGTCTGATGCACTTTAAAAGAAAAGTTGTAGTCGTAGAGTTAAGGAAAGTTTTTTTATTTAAAAACTTAGAAATCAGAAGGAGAATACGACTATTTCCCAAGGATCCTAAAATTTGTTCCAGATCATTGACCAAAAGCTGTTTTTCGCAGTAAAACTGCCCCTGCAACTTATAAAGCTGAATTCCTCCAGATGGCTGTAGAATCATACTGATTTTTTTGAATTCATGCGTTTCCTGGTATCGATTTTGTTTCTAACCTTTGTATGCTCTAACCTGCGGATATTCCTGATCTGTCCGAGTCTTGTCCCATCAAGAAGATACACTTCGGCGTTTTCAAGCTCTATCCCGCCGGACGAGAAAACCGGGCCCAGAAGGTCCTCCTGAGTTGACTCATTGAAGGGTACACCTCCGCAGAGTTCGTTAAAAGCAGGCATAATAAAAACTTCTGGATCAGCCCAGTAATTCCTGTTTTCAAAGTCAAGGTTTCCGAAGCGTTCTTTCAGAATTTCGGCTTTGAATTTAGTCCTGATCCATGCAGGTTCAACTATGGAATACCCGAGGGTATCGGTAAAACGAACTGTTGGGTGGTTGTGTGCAGTAATTACATGGGATGCGCCCAGCAGCTCAGGGGCAGGCCAGGTATGCCCGTGGAAATATCCAATTCCGTCAAGGACGGCCCCTCTTGCAGAATGTACTTTTATATCCTTTTGACCGCTGAAAAGAAATTCAATCCCACCATCATGGTTTCCGGGGATGATATCCACATGCGCATATCCTGCAAGCGTTTCAAGAAAATGTGGGATTTCATCCTTTTCCTGCCAGGAAACCTGCGGGACATTGTGTTTTACATCCCCAAGTAACACTATTCGATCAGGGGAAACTATCTGTACATATTGCAGGATTCGGTCCAGCCTTTCTTTCATGCGGCTGGGCAGGTTAATTCCACTCCTGTAAAGGTCCCATTCGATTCCCAGGTGTATATCGGCAATAACCAGGGCAGTTTCTGTGTTTTTGGCTGTAAGTGCGGGTTCTTCAAGAATAGGTATGATTTCAGGCAGCATAAAAAATCAATGTAGAGATGGTTTTTTAAAATGGCTTGTAAAACACGTTAGAATGCTGAGACAATAACTGGGTAAAGCGACTTTCAGTAATTCAGGCAATTAAGGTAATTTTAAATAATTTTCGGGTAATTAAGACGACATTAAGTATTTTCAGACAGTTAAGATAATTAATGTAATTCTCAGGCATAGTTCAAACAGTTCTGGCGTTCAGGTACAGGATATGGATCTCATGATATATAAATAAAATAGATGTTATAAAAACAGAAAGGGATCGGGAATATTCTATCCAGTCAGAAAAGAGACAACTAAAAAATAAATATCAGAACCATAGCAAAGTTCAGGTTCTGATATCGGTCTTTTGAATATACAGACACAGAGATATTATCTGTTTTACATTCCGTATCTGAGTACATCCTCAATCGTATCTACGTACTGGACATCGATATCCACTTCGTCTTCAATATACTCCTCGGCGTCCACTACTTCCGGAACCCTCTCGACAACAGTAAATCCGCCAATCCTTCTTTCTACAAGGTTGTAAATAACGAGTTCACTGTTTTCTCTGGGCAAAAGGAATAGAGTTTTTCCTCCGACTTCTGCCGCTCTGGCTTTTTCAACGACTCCCCCTATAGCTCCTACATTGCCTTCGTCATCTATAGTACCGGTAAGGGTCACACTATTATTGAGTGTGCTTCCTTCGATTGCAGAGATCGTAAGGAGAGTCATGAGAGCGCCTGCGCTCGAACCATCGACACCCGGGATTTCCTGGTCTGCAGTAATGCTAAAAATAACGTCGCTGCCTGATAGAGAAACCCCGGTCTCCTGCTGCGCGACAAAAACTGCAGTATTTGCGGCATCCTGAAAAATCACACCCATAAGAGGCGTAGTCTGGACAAGCACGCGACCTTTTCCGTCTCTGGTCTCAACCGAGATATTGAGCAGAGCTCCCTCTTCAGATACCACTTCCCGGACAAAAGGGCCTGACCTTTCCAGTTCGACGTTTTGAAAAACAGCCGGAGCCTGCAGGCTGGCAAAGCCCTGCATACCCACAGGGCAAGCCTGGAGATTATTTTCGAGTTCAAAAACCCTCTCGCGGTAATGGTCCAGCTGAGAAGCATAGGACTGGAGAGACTGGTTATTCTGAGTTACTTGTGTTTCCAGTCTTTCATTTTCCCTTTCAAGGGAATTTATACGCGCCTGCATTTCCTGAACCTGCTCCCCTTCAACCGGAACCTGCTCAAACAGAAGAAGGTAAGCATTCGCAACAAGCGACAGGACAAGTATAAAGGTAAGAAGCTTGGATTTCATATGATGAATCATTTTGATGCAGCAGGTACTTATTTCTTACTTAAGACGGTAAAAGGATTTAAAGAGGGAAAAGTGAAAAGAAGAAGCGGATAATACAAAGGTCGGGCTGGAAATTGAACAGTCCGGTCAGTTGAGTTGAACCACCCCAAAAATTTCTCCTATTGGAATACGAACTTGAAGATAGGTATTTATGTAAGTTTATCCGCTTGCCATAAGCCATACTTAAACAACCTTTAGAAGGTTTTACTCCTCATACTTCTTTTTAATACCCTCATTATCCTCTCTTTCATTCTTCCACGTAAGTGTTACTTTCAGGTTTGTTTCCTTATCTGACTTGGTAATTACCGCCCTTCCATCCGTAGTCAGGCGCAGGTTAAAAGCCATCTGAACCTGAGAAGGTCTGCGCTCTAAAGGTATTTCCTCCACAGTATTCCCAACCTTTTTCGAAACCTCCTTAATAAGAAGCATTGCGTTGTTAATGGAATCGATGGATTTATCTTCCACAGCTTTCGGAGATACGAGCGTCATCTTTATAGTACCGGGGGCATGCCCCAGTTCAGCTAAAAGCGGCCCTACTTTTACAGCCTCTTTTTCAGGTTTTTTGTTTTCATCTTTATTATTTGCGCCTTTACCAGTCTCTTTGCCAACAACGCCTTTAAGATTCATGTATCGCCACCCCCAGAAGCAACACAGGGACGTATAGAAGAAAGAAATACGCCATTGAAAAAGTGAAATAAGATATATAAAATAGTATATAATTGGATAAATAATTGTTGACGTATTTCAGATTTCTTGTTTCAAATCTCCTACTTCAAAACTCCTATTTCAAACTCCTAACTTAAATTCTTATTTCAAATTCCTAATACAGATTTCCTACTTCAGATTTCCTAATACAGATTTAGAATTAGAAAAAATAATAAAAAATAACAATTAAAAAAGGAAAGAAAAAGAAAGCCTGTCCAACTCTTTAACGTAAGCCAGCTTAAACCATCCCTGTATTTTCATCTTTCTTCGATTTTTTCAGCTTTCTTCGGCTTTTTTTACTTTTGGACCTTCTTTCGTATCCTGCACGATATAGCCCAGGGATTTAATTTTTTCCCTTATAGAATCGGAAGTTGTCCAGTCTTTCGTTTTCCGGGCAGCTTCGCGGTCCTCAACAAGTTTAACCACCTCTTCAGGAACTTCTTCTTTCCCAGCCTGTAAAAAGATCCCAAGGACATCTGAAAAACGCTTATATAAGGAATGAATTTGTTCCATGACCTGCCTGTTTCTTCCGGTTTCAAGATATACATTGGCTGTGCGCGAAAGCTCCCTGAATAATGTTATTGCTTTAGGGGTATTAAAATCATCTTCAAGAGATTCCCTGAACTGATTTTCAAGTTCTGGAAGGAACTTAAGAGTTTCCAGGTCTTGAAGATCTGGCTCTTCCGGACTTGATTTAGTTTCCACGTTCTTCAGGGCAAATTCAAGGTTATCAAGGGTCTCTTTAAGTTTAAGATAATTGTTTTTCGCATTTTCGGCAAAGGATGCGGAATAGTCCAGTTTTTTCCGATAATGCACGGAGAGGAACATAAAGCGTACAACTTCTCCCCCGTATTTTTCAACAATTTCGGGCAGGGTGAAAATATTTCCCCTGGACTTGCTCATCTTTTCCCCTTCGACTATGAGATGTTCTCCATGAATCCAGTTGCATACAAAGGGCTTTCCTGTTGCGCCTTCTGACTGAGCGATTTCGTTTTCATGGTGAGGGAAAATCAGGTCCACGCCTCCGATATGTATGTCCAGAGTCGGGCCAAAGCTATTCATTGCCATTACCGAGCATTCAATATGCCAGCCAGGGCGGATTTTTCCCCACGGGCTTTCATAATAAATCCCTCTTTCGATTTCCTCTGGAGTTGAAGCTTTCAGGAGGGCAAAGTCTCTGGGATTATCCTTATCATACTCATCCACATCTACGGACGCGCCAATCTTGATATTGTCAAAATCGAGTTTTGAAAGCTTTCCGTAGCCTGGAAACTTAGAAATCCTGTAATAGACAGACCCGCTCTTCTCGTAAGCCAGCCCTTTTTCAATCAATTTCCGTGCAAGTTCGATCATCCCGTCAACATTTTCCGTAGCTCTGGGATATGCTGAAGCCCGCTTTATGTTCAGCAGATCAAGGCCTTTAAAGAATTCTGCGGTGTACTTGTCCGTAAACTCCTTAAGAGACATTCCTGCTGCTTTTGAATCCCTGATAGTCTTATCATCTATGTCAGTGATATTCATTACTAGTTTTACCCTATATCCCAGATACTCAAGGGTTCTTACAATATTATCAGTCGTCAGGAAAGTCCGATAATTCCCTATATGAGGCATATTGTAAACAGTAGGCCCGCAGGCATAAATCGAAACCTTGCCTTCCTTTACAGGTTTGAATATCTCTTTTTTTCTTGTCAGGGTATTGTAAATTTGCAGCATTCGGAACGCCTCTCTATTGAAAAATGCCTGAAAAATAATGCCTGAAAATATATCCGGAAAATGCAGTTTAATGCATTCTGCTTTCCATGCCACCCGGATTAAATGAATATATATTTCTCAATTAATTAGTCCTATTTGCTCTATTGTTTCTAATTGCTTTATTACTTTTGCAGCCCCTGGTAAACACTCCAAATAAAAGATCCCGGAAACCCAGAGGCGGAAAGTAAGAGTCAGGAAAAATCCTGCTCAAACACCGATATTCCAAATCTTTCGAGGATCTTTCCCAGCCGAAATAAAGGAAGCCCGACCGCATTAAAGAAATCTCCCTCGATCCTTTCTACGAGGACTGCCCCTTTTCCCTGGGCTGCAAAAGCCCCGGCTTTGTCAAGAGGTTCTCCTGTCCCTACATATGCCGAGATTTTTTCTTTGCTCAGCTTACTAATCCAGACGTCTGTAGACTCGGATTCGCTGATCTCCCGCTCTCTGTCAAGGTCCAGGACCGTAAGCCCGGTTATAACCTGAACCTTCTTTCCATTTAGCTTGTGCAGCATTTCTTCGGCTTTCTCCGGAAGGTGAGGTTTTCCCAGGATCTCTCCGTTATAGAGAACGGAAGTATCAGCAGAAATTACAACTCCGGAATCGAAATGTTTTGCAACGTCTCTGGCTTTCTCTATAGAGTGCCTTATGAGGAGTTTTTCAGGGCTCAGACCCGGCTGAGACGGTTCTTCATAGGAACTTGGATAAATAAGAAAATTATCTCCTATAAGCTGCTTAAGCAATTCTTTTCGTCTGGGAGATGCAGACGCGAGAATTATTCTGCGCATGAGGAAAATCTGGACGAATCGGATATATCTTTATGCATAAAAGAAAAAAGGGAAAACTTCCGATTATAAGGGGACGCTTTCGAAGAATTTCCTGACATTATAAAGGTCTTCGGTTTTTCCCAGGAGAATGCAGGCATCGTTTGCCCTGAGAAGGAAATCACCTGCCGGAGTATGGAACATATTTGAACGCCTGCGTACCGAGAGCACGGTTACTCCATGCTTTTTTCTGAAATCCAGGTCTGCGAGAGTTTTTTCGTCGAAACTTGAGCCTCTTCCTACCTTAAGAACCTGAATATCGATTCCAGGGAGCCCGTCCTTTATGCTGAACCCACTGTCAATATTCTGGTCAACAACCAGTTTTCGCAATCTTCTATATCCATTAGCTCGCACATCAGTTACCATTTTTTCAATATCTTCTCTGGGGACCAGGTACTTTTCAAGCAGGCGGACGAAGATTTCTACTGAGGTCTCATATTCTTCAGGAATTATTTCATCCGCACCGAGCACATTGAGCCGTTTCATTTCCTGCAGGTCGTGCACCTTTGCAATAATGCAAATGCTGGGGTTCAATTCCTTTGCAGCCTTAACTATTTTTCTTGTGGCAGAAGCATCGGAGATCCCGATTACGAGAACTCTTGCACACTTAATTCCTGCATGCTCGAGAACAGCGCCGAAAGTTGCATCTCCATACTGTATCTTCTCTCCACTTGCTTTCTCCTCCTGCACTATTTCAGGGTTCATTTCAAGGATGATATAAGGAATCCCTGCGGTTCTTGCAGCCTTTGATACCGTCTTTCCGGAAAAGCCAAAACCTACTACTATAAGGTGATCTTTCATCTGCGGCTCGGTTTTTTCTTCGCATTCCAAGGGCTCCGAATAAATTCCATGTACAAGCTTCATACCAAAAGCCGTGTTTGAAGCTTTTCTGGTGATAAAATCTGCAGGCTTGTAAGAAGCATTGATCACAAAGGGGGTTACTCCCATAGTAAGGATTGAAACTGCAAGGAAAGTCTGGTAGGTTTCCTTAGTGAGAAGGGAATATTCAAGTCCAAGTCTTGAGAGGACGAAAGAGAATTCTCCTACCTGCGAAAGAGCAAGTCCTGTGAGTACGGTCGTACGCAGAGGTGACCCGAGAAGAAAAGTTACAAACATTCCGGCTACGAATTTTATGACAATAAGAGAGATTGTTGCAAGAACTATGAGAGGGAGGTGGTCAAGCAGATATCCGACGTCCAGAAGCATGCCTACGGACACGAAAAAAAAGCTCATGAACATGTCTTTTAAAGGCAAAATATTACCCATAGCCTGCTGGCTGTATTGAGACCCTGAGATAATTATTCCTGCTAAAAAGGCTCCAAGGGCCAGGGACAGCCCTATGCTGGAGGTGAAAACGGCTGCTGATAAGCAGACGAAAACAACACTTACGAAGAAGAGCTGTTTACTGCCGGTCTTACCTACATGATAGAAGATCCAGGGAACAATGAACTTGGCACTCAGGATAAAAGCCAGGATAATTAAGGAACCTTTGAAGAAAATATCCGGGAGCGCACCTTCAAAACTCACAGAACTCCCTGCAAGTACGGGAGTGATAAGGATCAGCGGTACGATAGCAAGGTCCTGGAATATCAGAATTGCAAGTGAAGTTTTTCCATGCGGTGTATAGACCTCATTTCTGTCCTGAAGGACCTTAAGCACTATTGCGGTGCTGCTAAGAGAAATCAGGAACCCTATAAAGACAGATGTAGCAGGACTGAACCCGAGAAGGGATGTGCAGATAACCAGGGCAAAAGCTGTTGTAAAGAGGATCTGGAGAGTCCCTCCTATCATTACAGCTTTTTTCATTTTCCATAACTCTTTTAAAGAAAGATCAACTCCAATGGTAAAAAGCAGGAAAATAATACCAAGCTCAGCATTTAACTCCATATTTTGGCTACTGTCCAGAATCCCAAGCCCATGAGGTCCTATCAGCATTCCGGTAACAAGGAAACCCAGCACCGGAGGGACTTCAAATTTATAGAATATGGTAAGGATGAGGATAGCAAAGCCGAGAATTATGTCGACATGTGCCAGTACAGAGAATTCTTCCATTTCGTTTTTGCTCCTCAGAACTTAGAATAAATATAAAATTTTGCCAGACTTTAATTAAAATTTATATTAAGTTAAACTTATTTGATTTTGATATATCTGATAGATAGGAATGCAGAGAACATGATAGGGCAAAGTAAAATCAAATATTTATACTCACCCCTCGCACAATACTATCTATTGCAAGTGAACAAATATTTATCAAGAGATATAGTATTTTCGGTAAGAACATGGTATAAGGCTTTCAAGCAGAGTATTTTCTGAAAATATGAGTAACTCCGGTTCTTACTCCGACCCGCTCTTCTGAACATCCAGAGAGATGCCCGTCTGGAAAAGATAAATATAAAAAAATTAGATAAAAGTGAGCTAAAAAATGAGATAAAAAATGAGATATAAAAGTGAAATATAAAAGTGGATATAAAAGTGAGATATAAAAACCGGAAAGATCCAGTTTCTTTCGAATATAATGAAAAAGAGATACGGTGGCGAAAAGGGATAACTGCCGGCAAAAATACCTCTTTACCAAATACGCCCCAGCCTTCCGAATTTGCCGCCGTACACATTCTAAAAGTATAAAAAAATGGAGAAAACAAAATCCTTTAGACTTTTTCCCGAAAAAACTTTTGGTATATAAAGGATTCTGAGTACTGATTTCAAATAAGGTACTTCCCCCTGATCTCCTAATTTTCAATAACTTCTCATATCTATTTCTGGAAATCGACTATCTGTGACTTGGTTGAGAGAAAATAATATATACGATTATTTATTAAAAATCGAATGATAAAAACGGTATTATAAAAATGGGATGAAAAAAAGGAAAAAGAAAGGGGAAAAAAAATATGACAGGAATCAAAAAGATAGCAATAATGCTCATTGCTGCGATAGTAGCGATGGTTGCCTTTGTATCCAGCGCCTCTGCTGCCGCTCCTGCACCGAATTATGGGACTGGCATTATGGTCGATGGCAATACAAATGATTGGAACCTCGGCGCCGATTTCTTTGCTAATATGTATGAGGCAGGAGATCCGACAAAAAATGTGACATCAAAATTGTACTTGCGCTACAACTGTAATGAAAAAGTGATGTATGCGCTGGTGCTAGAACAAGATCCATATGAAGCTCAGCTATCTCCTGATGATGCCTGGATTGCAATTAACACTGTGAGCAATAAAGTAGTTTCAGGAAGCACAGGTGATGATGGTGTTCCGCCAGACTTCGCATGGGTTTATGATGGTAGTGATCTAATAGGGTATGAAGCATCTTTCGCAATCGATGAAGGCACCTATAAGATACTGGCGCATATTAATGTAGCTTATGGCGGTGAAACAGACCGGACATCCGCAACAGTAAGGGATAATGGACAGCCAGCACTTGACCTGACAATAAGCTGCCCAATCACACCTCCACCAACAGAAGAGGAGTGGATGGGATGCACCCCAGGATACTGGAAAAACCATCCCGACGCATGGGTTGGATACAGCACAACTGACACACTTGGGGCCGTCTTTGGTCTGGGAAACCAGTTTACCACCGTTCTACCTACTCACACTCTCCTGGACGCACTGAATTATAGAGGAGGTTCCGGAGTTGAAGGAGCTGCTCAGATCCTGATGCGTGCAGCTACAGCAGCTCTGCTGAATGAAGACAAATTCGGAGACGATTACCCGCCATACGCTACAGAGCAGGAACTTATAGATGCAGTAATGGATGCACTCAACAGCGGTGATAGGGACACTATGATCGAGCTGGCCGAACAGCTTGATTACAGGAACAATGGAAATTGCGAAGACGATTAATGGCAAAATGACAAATTAAAACTATAAATATTCATTAAAAGGACAGAGTGCCTTCCCGGGCACTTATCCTTCTTTTTTTTACAAATTGCTCTCTTTACGCCCAGAATCCTTTCTAGCTTGTAAATCAATCCTGCAGTTTCATCTCAGGTTCAAGCTTTACCAGGTTACCACAATTTTGGTATTAGCCTGTAAGTCCTCTTCACGTAGTCTCTATATCCCTTAACTTCCCTGACCAGGACCTCTTCTTCAAGCTTCAACCTGTACAGGAACAGAAAAACCAGAACTGCAGATATACTGAGAGAATAATACGCATTGAGGATAAGGGGAATCCCGACAGCCTGCAGGATATTCCCAGCATAAGCCGGATGCCTTATAAATCGATACGGTCCGCTTGCGATGAGTTTGTGATTATCCTTGATCTCAATATGGACAGAGAAATAATTGCCCAGTGTCCATATCCCCCACACCCTGAGGATAGTCCCGGATACTGTCAGTAATGCTCCTGCAGCTGTAACAGCAGGGAAATATCTTGAGAAAAAGCTGTATTCAAAAGCCGGGACAATCAAAATCAGCCACCAGAAGAATAAAAGCAAATAACGAGTCCATTTACCTGACTGTACACCTGGAAGCTCTGAAGCTTTGTATGCAAATTTTTCTGCCCGCAGGTAAAAAATGAGGACTCCTGCATAAACATAGATTGGCAAATGATTGAAAGAGTTCCAGTTCCTATCCAGTGTTGTCCAGGTTAAAGCTGCCAGTAAAAGCATAAATATGCTTATGGTCCAGCTTATTTTGTCTCCATTTTTATTTTTGAACGTGACCATTTAATGTTTTAATTAAAGTAATTGTTTTTCTATTTTTCCGGCGTTTTCAGTAAGTCTCATAACCGCCAAAAGTATTATTATTGGCAGCTTTATATGCAGTATGAAAGAAGCTCTTCTTCTTATTGATATCCAGAACGACTATTTCCCGGGTGGCAGGATGGAGCTTGCAGGCATGGAAAATGCAGCAGAAAAGGCAACCGTTCTCATTAAAGCGTTCCGTACCGCAGGTAAGCCTATTTTCTTTGTCAGGCATTTATCTGTCAGACCCGGAGCCACTTTTTTCATACCCGGAACTCCCGGAGCAGATATCCATACAGGTATACAGCCTTCTCCTGAAGAAACAGTCATTGAAAAGCATTTTCCTAACAGCTTTTTCCAGACTGAACTCCTCTCGCGGCTAAAAGAAACGGAGGTGACAAATCTGGTAGTCTGCGGGGCGATGAGCCATATGTGTATAGACACAACTGTCAGAGCTGCAAAAGAACTGGGTTTTACTTCTACCCTGATTTCCGATGCATGTGCCACCTGCAGTCTGAAATTCGGAGATAAATTCCTGCCTGCAAGTAGTGTTCATGCAGCTTTTATGGCTGCACTGGACGGGATATTTGCAACTGTTACAACTGCTGAGGAATACCTTTCCTAAAAACTACCTTTTCAAAACCTCTTGCAAACTCTTTACTTTAAAATGCTCCTTATTCTGAAGCCTGGATTTCTGGTCTTCGGTTTTTTCCTTGCTGTATTCCGGCTTTTGAAGAGTATGTTTTCCATAAAGTTTTGTAAAAGGAGTTGCAGTCACCCCGTGAAGGAAAATTGACATGCAGATTATGAGACTGACAACTGGCCATATTTCCATTATCCCGGTATGTCTCATTGAAACCTGGGAATAATAAAAAGCTCCTATCCCTACGGGACCGAACCAGCCCGCAAAGAGCATGTCCGGATTATTCCTGATATCCGGGATAAAGGATCTTGTAAACAAAAGAATTGGCAGGCGGTGCAGCAGTAATATCAGAAAAGCTAATATTAGGCCCTCCCATCCGAGTTTTGCCCATTCCTGCCAGGGTAAAACAAGGCCCAGCAGAGTAAATATAGGGACCATAAAAAAGCGGTCTACGCCTTCAACTACATGTTCCTCTTCATGCCTCTCTTCTTCAGTTGAGACCATACTGAAAATAGTCCCTGCGGCAAAAACGGCAAGAATCCCCTCACCCTTAAGAAGTTTTACCCCTCCAAGCACCAGAAGCGTAAGAGCAAGGCAATATGAGTAGTAAGAAGACGAGTCAATGGTACCTTTACTTTTGGCGCTCCTCAGCATTCGGCCTGAGATGTAACCTGCCGCAGCCCCAAGGATTATGGAAAAACTAATTTCCCAGAGAAGGGTGTGTACCGTCCAGCGGCTTAAAGCTTCAGCAGGCTTAAGTGTCATCAATAAGATAGGGAGAATTACAAAAAGATAAGCAAGCCCTTCATTGGAACCGGATTCTGTCAGAAGAAAGTGCCTTAGCCTGCCAGGAAGGTTTTTTTCTGCCAGCTTCCCGCTCACTACGGATAAAGTAAGGATAGGATCGGTAGGAGTTACAATGGCTCCTATAAGCAGGGATACGGTAAACCCAAAACCTGTAATCCAGTAAATGAGCACACTGCTGGCAATCCACCTGAAGGGCATCGTAAGTATAAGCATAAGTGCTACTGACTTCCAGTGTTTTCTGGTATATGAGAAAGGTACTCTGAGCGCAACCCCCATTACACCTACCGCAACCGCTAACCTGGCAACTTCTTCAAGCAGTGTATGGCTCCAGACATCCGGATTAAAAACACCGGACACCGCAGAACTCAGTAAAACTCCAAAAAGAAGAGCTGCAATAGGCTCTGAAAAGTTTAGCTTTTTGATAACTTCGGATACGACTCCCAGAAAGAAAACAAGCCCGCCTATAATAACAAGGACTATGTTAATTGTCTCTTCCACTCCCCGCTAACCCCGTCAGACTATTATTTCCAAATTGTTACTGTTATTCCCACACAGTTACTGTTCGCACAAAAACCGGTATTTTCACAAATTGTTTCCCACAAATTGTTATTTTTCTATTTATCCCTTTAAAACTATATGGTTAGAGAAGTATTTAGAATTATATACTCAAATTTATATTTTATGAATTACAGGCCAGGTACTCGCTTATAGAATCATATTTTAAGAATTATGTTGAGTATGGGTTGGGCAATTTTAAAATTAAGCAATCTGGTTAAGAAAAATCAGGTGTTTGCCGGAAAATAAGGTTGCCAGATATAATGTTTTATATCTATAAAAATTAACATATAATTATGAAAGGAAAAGATAAGGTACGCGTGGGGATATACCTATCATATCTGGTCATTATAAGCATTATAGGGGCAGCTTCGTATTTTGTGAATAATATCCTGGATTTTGCATTATCCGTACTGGCTTTATTTCTTATGTTCTCTCCGGCCCTGATACGTAAAGATTTCAGAGCGGATTTTCCAAGCCTTATTGATACTCTAGTACTGGTTTACCTTTTTCTTGGAACGTACCTGGGGAGTTTCAAATCGTTTTTTGAGAAGATATGGTGGTGGGACATATTATTGCACTTATTGATGGGAATTAACATAGCTTTGATCAGTTTCTCAATCATATACCGCTTAAAAGAAATAAAAACTCACGTCCAGCTGAGCTCATTCATGATTGCGTTTTTTTCGTTTGCCATATCGATGGCTGCCGGAGGTATCTGGGAAATAGTTGAATACCTGCTCGATACATTTTTCGGATTTGAGCTTCAACAGCCACATCCGGATACGATGATAGATCTGATTTTCGTATTCTTGGGAAGTTTGATCGTTTCTGCAGGAGGCTACCTGTATGCAAAATATCCGAGAACAAATATGATTGAATTGATGTTTTCAAAGGAGGAAATCGAAACCCTGAAAGAGGACCATCCAGAGCTCAAGAAAAAAAAGGGGCGACCGGAGCTATGATTTCAGGCATATTTTCGCAATAAACCGGCATCAATAGGCTACGATATAGAGCTTTAAGCTTCTATTTGCAAGCTCTCAATTTCCTTGTCTTCCGAACTTATAACGGGATATCCGGCGTTTATCCAGGCATTAATGCCCCCTTCCATATTATATACCCTGGAATATCCGGCATCTATAAGGATTGTGCTTGCTAAAGTGCTTCTGTGGCCCGATCTGCAGTAAACCAGTATTTTTTCATTTCTCGGAACTTCATTTATGCGGGCTTCGAGCAAACTGTCCCTGTTCAAATTAGACCCGAAAGCGTTGGTTACCGGAATAAGGGTCGCACCTTCAATATGCGAGGAATTAAACTCAGAAGGCGTGCGGACATCAAGCACAAATACATCTTCGTTTTCTATCATTCTCTTTGCTTCTTCAACAGTCACATTCTCAATCTCCCCGGGCTTATCTTCAGCCTTCAGAGCAAAAATTGCTATTGCTACCACAAGTACGAAGAAAAAGGCTAGATATGCTAACTTTTGCTTGCTCAATCAGAGTCCCTCTTTTACATTTAAAACAAAACTAATACAGGGGATAACAGGTTATTTAAATATAAAATAATTTTGAACTATTCGTAAAGTTTTAACCGGGTCTAAAAAAAGAGATATGGAATTTACTTCCAATTTCCGGATAATAATTATTCAGATTAAACACTATTGAGAGTGTAGTGAGTGAGTAAACCAAGACTGGATAAAAAAACTCCCTGATAGGGAGCGGATCAGAATCCTGAATAGAGCGTATGCCCTTGAGAAAAAACCCATTAACATAGGCATGATGTGATTCTTTACCCTCCGGAATTCCATGTAATTGAAATTGTAGGAAAAAGTCGGCTAAAAACCTGACTTATATAGCTTCATATCTCAGTGTAACTAGAGAGGGCTATCTCCCAAATGGTTAAAAATAATAGGAAAAGATGCAAAAAAACTAATTCGACGACCTTTTTAATAGTTACTGACTGCTGATTAGCATATAGGCCTGTGCAGTTGAATAGAAGAGCCGGCAGTGTGGAATTCCGAGTTTCCCTATTCCGAGTTTCTCTATTATACCTCAACAGGTTCTCAGTGCTAGGTTCTTTTTATCAGATTTAAAAATCTCGCTAAAAAGGTTTCTAACCTTTGCTGGAAGTTAATATACTATTTTCCAGATGATACAACTCCTTACTAGTAGGTCGCCGTTACAGTATATTTAAACCGGCTCAGGCTTCTCATTTATTTTAATATTCAGTAGTATTTTTATTGTGAAATTTTGTAGCATTTTTATTATTTATAGGAGCATTTTCCAAATTCTGAGAAGCATTTTCCGTCGTCAAAGATGTTCCCGAAGATTATCCACAGGAAATCAAAGGAAAAACAGTCGTCGTACTTATAGTCTTTAAAGCCATATTTGTCTTTAAAGTCATAATTATTCTTAGAATCATATTTTTCCTTACAGTCGTATTTCATTTTAGAATCACATTTCTCTTTACAGTCATATTTAGCTTTGGAGTCATAATTGTCTTTGCAGTCACACTTGGCTTTGTCATAGCATGCACTTACTGATGCAGCTGTTGATGCCATTAAGAAAAAGACCGCTAACATAATAACCAGCGTCTTTTTCATTCTTAACTTTACCATTTGTTTACACTCCCCAGATTTCTTCGTTATTAAAGATTTTTGTTTTGACACTGTTTTAAGGCCGTTGATTTTAGATCTCTTTTCATCGGAAAATACACTGTATAAAATTTACCAGTTAATCCTTGAGGAGGAAACCCAATGATTGAATGGTAAATTCTGTCCTCGCCCTGTGCACCGATAAAAGTGATTTTAAGTATCAACGAATTAGCCAACAAGAGATTATTACACAGGGATATAATATATATAGAAATATAAATTAGGAACGAATATAATTTTAAAGTATATAATAATCAATATATTTTTTATAGATAATCTACTAAAAAAATATTTAATTAATACCAGGGCATTGCTTATCTTAATACTGAAAATCTTAAACAGTACAGACAATACTGAAAGCTACATAAGCATTTATTTAAGAAAATAAGTAAGAAAAAGAGTTTTAAGCTAAATTTTAGGTTATGCGGCTAGATTTATTCAGCCTTGAAATCTTACGAGAAAAATTTCGACAAGAAAGTTTCCGCGAAGTAATTTTTGCGGATTACACACCAGAGAAAATTTTCATGAAATGATATTCCTTCTCATTAGAAATAAAAGTCTTATATCAGTTTTACAAACGAATTTAATTCCAATTTGAGAATGTCAATTAAAGTAAAACATTGGTAGAAGTAGAAACATTCATAGAAGTAAAAATTTTGAAAAAATGAAAATATTATGAAATGAGAATATAGAACTAAAAGAACTAATATTATTATAGCGAATTTTTGGCGAGAAGAGAATTTCTAGGAATAGTATTCAGATAAAGACCACTGAATTGCTAAAAGGGGGACAATTTTAGGTCAGAATGAGCAGGGGAGGGGTCAGGATACGGATTCAGGCAAAAAAACTTCAGGAAACAAAAGACCAGAAAAGAAATTTCACTTAATATATGCAGTTATTCTGTTTATATTTCTATTTATATTATACATCATTTTGCAAAAACCAGGAGAACCTTTAAGGATGATAGCTCGGTTTGCAGCAACATTCGCTTACCTGACTGTTTTCCTTTCAATACTCAGCTCGGAATATCTGGCTAAGATGAGAAAAATATCGGGACTGCCTTTTTTAAAAGCCCACCATATCCTGGCAAGAACCGTGGTTTTGTTAATACTTATCCACCCGTTAAGCCTTGCCCTTGAAGCGCAGGATTTCAGGATCTTTTTACCTGTATTTTATCCGATAGAGATGTTTCTTGCTCTGGGAGGCAGGACAGCGTTTTATCTCTTCCTGCTGGCTGCCGGGATCGCTCTATACAGAAGAAAATATAAAAACTGGAAAAATGTGCATTACCTCAATTATCTGGCTTTTTTACTTGTCTCGGCACATGCACTGTTGATAGGCAGCGATTTTAGATTGGATATAATAAGAATGCTAGTATTCGTAATGGCAGTTGTAGTAATATGGATATTCATACATAAGAGGGCAGGTGCTAAAACAAAGCCTCGAAAGAACGAAAATAGCGTTTGAATTTTCAGTTATAGTAGGCTATATAGGTGTACTCCTATTATTGCTCGCTTTTTTCCTGAACCTCTTTGAGGTCTTGATGCGGGATACAAAGACCCTTTCAGTGCTAAGCTTGATAGGTGCACCCTGTAGAACCAAATAAGAACATTGAAAATTAAAAAGAAAGAGACGGCAAGAGGCAATTAATAATTTTGTTGGAGAACTTTATTCAAGAGAGCTTTATGCTAAAAAACTCTTAAATTTATCTTTTTTCTCTTTCAGAAATTTTACTGACTTCACTGGAAAGCCGCTGTATTTCATTACGCAGTTCCATAACCTCTTTTGAAGAGGTTTCTTTTTCTTTTCCGACAAGAAGGCTGGCAAGAGCTGCAGTTATGTATCCGAAGATTGCAAACGCATACATAGATAATAAAAAAGTTAAGACCCTTCCTTCAATAGTTTCCGGCCAGTAGTCGCTCCCTATTGTTGTCATAATCATGGCTGTCCACCATAAAGCATCCAGATAAGAACCGAGGCCCGGACTTTCAAAGTTATACATCCCTGCTGCCCCTATTAAAGTCACCAGCACTGTAAGGAGCAGGACATACTCCAGACCTCTACGTTTAACCGCTTTCCTGACAGTCCTTATGCTTCTGTTAAACGAAGATAGGATTCGGGCGAGATTAAAAGACCGGATAAAGCCAGTAATTTTAATTGCCCTGAGACCCCGGAATAGACTCAGTATCCTGAATGCAGGCAAAAATAAAGAGAGGGCAACAAGCCAGTTTTCCTTTAAATAAACCTTTTTTTTCGGAGCAATATAAAGCTCAATAAAAAAATCAGCTATGAATATGCCCCATATAACGTTAGTCGTTGTTTGTAAAAACGGGGATAGCCCGTAAACAAAATCAACAATAATCAGGATCAGCCATACAATCGACAGCAGGATTAAAGGAAAATCTGAAATCTCATTGATTTGAGAGAGTAGTTCTATTCTTTCCTGATAAATCCGTTCTCTATCCATATGCCCCTTCTCATCTTACCTTCTCATCTTAACATGTAAGGAAAAAATAAACAGGATATGCATAATTGTGAAAGAAAATCTGTGAATATTACTAACCGCATAAAGACATTTAAGATATCTCATATGAACTTATTTTAGTTCGACAGCTATCTATTCCAATTAAATAATATTTACAACTAAAAAGTTCTAGTAATATATTTTTGGCAAACAGAATCATTAAAGAGAATCATTATTCTCTTAAGCGGCGTTCGCCCATTCTCATAAAAAATAGCAGGTAGGGCATGTAATATTTTTGCTAAAAACAGTTTTTAGATAGCATATAAAAGTAATTTTGTTAAAAAGTATTTCAAGCAAATACACTGTAGTTTTTGTTAAATTTAAGAAAACAGAAAAGGAAAGAGCTGTACATCTGCATTATTTAAATCTGCATTGTTTACAGCTTCTCCAGACTAAATTTTTTATGAAGACGATATTGAATTAACTATCCATATCGTCATCATTATCGTTATTATCATCCGTCATATTGCCGGCCGTCTCTTCATCCGTGACTATTATGGTCCCTTCCATTTCAGGATGGAGCGAGCAATAATACTCAAAGGTTCCCGTCTCCGTAAACGTGAACTCGTAAGTATCTCCTTCTTCCAGCACATCGGAGTCAAAGATGGAACCTGTTACCGTATGGTCAGCTGGGTCCATGTTCGTCCATCTGACAGTATCACCGGTTGATATTGTAACTGATGCCGGATCAAATTCAAAGTCATTGATTGAGACTTCGATAGTCTCTCCAGTCTGGTTTCCGGTTATATTGTCAGTCATATTTCCGGTCATATTGCCTGTTGCATTCCCGTCAGTCATGTTTCCGGTCATGTTACCTGTTTGATTTCCTGTCATATTCCCGGTCTGGTTCCCGGTCATATTGTCAGTCATGTTATCAGTCACATTTCCGGTTGCGTTTATGAAATTAAGGATTTCAAGACCTTCAAGCTGTGGTTCATCAAATGCTACATGAATGAAGGGTTGTTCCTCGCCGTCTGGAAGAGTGTAGTTTGTGGGTACCGGCTCGTCCATTATTGTCCCGTTGCCAGACATGACCTTCTCAGGCAGTACGAGATGGACCTGTATTCCCTGGTGAGGCAGTTCGTTATCAAAGAGCAGCCTGTAACCATCTTCACCGGGGCTTCTGACACGTTCTGTTGCCATAGCATGCATGACCCTGTCCTCACTGACAAGAGTGCCGTTTATGTAAAGTTCTCCCACACCCCAGACACCTCCGTATGCATAAGAGGTAGGTTCAAGGCGAGTGTCTATTGATGACCTACCGTGAGCGATTCCGTCAATAACCACACCGCCAAGCACAGGATGGGACTGTCCGACGCGAATAATGTCTGTAAGGACAACACGGTATTCAATTTCGCCTGCAGGATCGGTGAAGTTAAATTCAGCTTCAGCCATATCCTCAGATTCGTTAACATCAACAGGAGTCACGTCTGTCAGATTCATGGTGAAGGAACCGTTGATACGCGAGAAATTGTCAGAATAAGGCGTATCATTTGTTGTCGAGTTAAATTCGGTTCCGTCGTCACTTAAAGACCTGTTCTCTATAGGAATACCAATTTCCTCTTCAAAGCCAAGCGGCATTTCAGGAGTTCCGAAGATAGTAGGGTCGAGCCTGCGAGGACCAGGAAGAATCCATTTTACATCTCCGCCATTTTCCTGGCTTACATTAATACTCTTATTTGCAAGAGTGCTGACATTGCCCGCGCTCATATTTCCATCTTCCCCAGACATGTTCCCCGCCTGGGTTGTATTGTTCCCTTCGGTTTGTGCCTGTACCAAACCAAAGCCAAAAGCAAGGCATAAGATCAGCAGAGAAACTAAAAGTCTCATATTCATATATTCCCCCCGTATACGAATTCAGCCACCCGGGCTGATTGGACGTATACCTAATTAAATAAAAATTGATTTAATAATAATCAATTGAATAATAAAGAGGGAATTTATAAATACTTACTCTTTGCTGAACTGTGCAAAAGGTTTGGCATGTTTTCAAAATCAGTAGGCATCTGGAAAGTAAGTCTAGAAATTATAATATCTAAATAGTAAAATGGCCGAATATTAAAAGAGGAAGAGATTATAAAATTTGTTAAAAAGAAGCTCCCAAAGCCCGATAACTATTCTATGTATCCCCAGATACCATAGAGATGCAGGCGAATATAACCTGTAAACTGCTTAAGAACCTTATAATAATTTTAAAATTGATTCAGTCGAAGAATTATATTTGATTTTTAATATTTTCAATATCTAAAAAGAACTGATTTAAAAGAATTGAATTTTAAAAAAAATTGAATTTTAAAAAAAATTGAATTTTAAAAAAAATTGAATTTTAAAAGAATTGAATCAAAATTGAATAAGACCTGCCGAAAAGCCACTCCTGTCATAAAAACAGAATAGAAAACGGTTGATAAAATAATTCAAAAAAATAAAAAAACCGCAAACTATGATATTGACTGTAAGCTTGCGGCCCTGCTTTTAAATTGACTGAGGAACCAGGATAGTGGCTGGTTTTTCCTGTAACTTATCACGTAAGAGTTCTTGCCGAATTTTATTTGCTCTATTATTTATTCCATAATTTGTTATTTATTCCATATCCTCAGCCGTGCTATCCGTATCTTCAGTTGTGTTATCCATATCCTCAGTGTTATTCGTATCTTCCGTTACATTATCCATATCTTCTGTTGCATTACCTGTATCCTCTGTCACATTATCCATCTCTGTCACATTACCCATGCCTTCGATCAGAGTCGTGGTTTGAGTTATATTACAGGTAATATTTCTGGTCATGATCCCAATCATATCATCCAGGCTTCTGATTACGACAATCTTTCCGGTTACGTTATCCTCGTTTTCATCCATACTGTCGTTCATTCCGGTTATATTGTTCAGATTCTGGAGAATAGCCGCATCCCCATCCATTGCGATCATATTGTCCATATCTTCATCCATTTCGGTCATAATATCCATATTTTTGATTACAACCATTTTTCCGGTTAGATCCAACGCCATAGGACCGGTCATATTACCCATTCCGCCGCCCATTGGTGTAATATTATCTATTATGTCGGCCAGTTCGGTAACATTATCCATATCCCTGATCAGAACCGTCTTTTTGTTCATGTCGCCGGTTAGGTTTCCGGTCATATTTCCGGTCATGAGTACAGTCATGTTGCTCATATTTCCGGTCATGTTACTCATATTTCCAGTGGCGTTACCCATATCTTCTGTCGTGTTGAAAGTAATTGTTCCGGTAACATTTCCGGTCGTAAGTACGGCAATGTTTTCCGTAATGTTACTCATGCCGCCGGTCATATTATCCATACCGCCGGTCGTGTTATTCATAGCTTGGGTTGCATTGTCGGTTTTTCCGAAAATGACCACATTTCCCGGGATACTATCTGCTCTTCCAACCACAACTACTTTTTCAGTCATGTTGCCCAGATCTCTGATTAGAACGATCTTCCCGGTTACATCAAATGTTGTGTTTTCGGTAGCATTATCCGTATTATTGGTAACGTTAGTAGTATTATCAGTGGTATTATCCATGCCATCTGTAACGTTATCCGTTTCTTCAACCATAACTGCACTTCCGGTTATATTGCATGTTATGGTTTCAGTGACATTTCCGGTGATAACCGCGTCTATATTATCCATGTTCCCGAACACGTTTGCCTGTGCCTGCACGGATGCAACGGACAGAGCCAAACATAGTACCAGAAGAGGAACTATTAGTTTTAGTTTCATTCTTTACCCCCCGTTTAAAACTTCGACAAATAGTCGATTATGTTTTATATTACTAATTAAATAGAAATAAATTTAATAATAAGCAATTTAATAATAAAGATGGAATTTATAAATACTTAATCATTATTTAACTATGAAGAGGGTTAATTGAAATTCAACAAGCAATAAATTATGTGAAATTTCTGTTAACCAATAAATAACAATTATTATACCTGAGCAGATTATTATATAAGAATCTCAACCAAAAAATTTGTAAAATAGAATTTTCGAAAAAATATAAAGTATATAAAGATATCTGAAAGATATAAAAAGATCTGACCCTATTTTAGTGATTTTCACTTTTAAAATAATTCTTAATTATTAAATGATTCTTACTTATTCAGTAGTTTTATTCAGGTAGTTTTACTTATTCAGGTAGTTTTTACTTATCCAGGTAATTTTTACTTATATTAAATAGTCTTTAATCCAGATTCTTACCTCATTATAAACTTCATCCGAAACTTCTGCCAAACCATGCCCTGCTCCTTCGTATACTGTGAGCTTTTTTGGTTCATGCGCCAGGGAATAAGCATATACCGAGCTCTCTGAAGGTAGTGTTTTATCCTCATCTCCATGGATCAGGAGTACCGATACTCCTTCTGCGAGGGTGGAGATAGGGCTAACTCCGAGGCTCTGTGTGGAAAGAGTAATTATGGTTTTCACATCGCTCTCGTTATGAGCAGCCTGAATAACTACGGCGCCTCCAAAAGAATGACCTATCAACCCAAAACCGGCAATGCCTTCACCTTTTAAGAACTCAATTCCAACAAGCACATCCAGCGTGGCCTCTGCCAGGTCGGTAGGGTACCTGAACCTGACTCTAAGAGAACTTATTCCCATGCCCATCAAATCTTCACATAAACGCGGATAAAGACCATCTGCAGGTGTATCAAAACCTCCCCCTACTCCTCCTACCATAATTACTGCTTTATCAGCATTTTCTGCCGTATAATATCTGCATTCAACCTTCCCGCGACTTGTTTCAATAGTAACGGATTTAAATCTGTCTTCAGGTTCCTGTTTTATGTCCAGGATGTCAGCTTCCAGAATTTCATCCCCGAATTCAGTCCTCTTTCTTCCAGCCATGAGTGTATTTAAAACTCCGGCTTATTAGGTATTTACGGGTAGTCTGAAATTATTCAACAACAGGAGATTGAGTTATCATTAAAAAGTAAAACAAGAAATGAAGTTCCGGAAGTCCAGCACTGAAGACTGGCTTTAAAGGAAATTGATAAACAGGCAAGAAGTAAAATCAAATAGATAAGCGGTTTTCCGAAAAGAAAAAGAATAAAATGAGTTTTCAGTGAAATCCGGAAGGCATAACTTTAATTAAAAATATCGCAAATAAAAAATGAATTTGTTGACATTGCTTCACTGACAACTAGAGGAGTAATTTTATGGAAGACCTCAAAAAATTTTTTAAAAAAGATAATTTTGCTGCAAATACAGGAATAGAACTGCTTGAAGTTTCCCCGGGATATGCAAAAGCCAGGATGGAAATAGAAGAAAAGCACCTGAACGCATTAAAGGCTGTCCAGGGAGGAGCATTATTTACCCTTGCAGATCTTGCTTTTGCAGCAGCCTCAAACGCATACGGAACTGCTGCGGTCGGTATTAATGCAAATATCTCTTT
>OBLN01000052.1_pt1 | contig 40615 bp, 36 predicted proteins | sample 1519301 | NCBI WGS metagenome assembly OBLN01 (sample SAMEA2452533, study PRJEB22499) | sediment metagenome | reverse complement strand
ACAAGTCACCGCTCACCACTTCGGTCCAGACCCATTGCGGTCTTCGGCGGACTAAAATGACCCCGGTGGTTGTTTGGGATGTAATCCGGGGCATCATTTTGCCTTTGGCCGTCCTGCCTCAGCCCATGGGTCCCCGGAACCTGCCGTTTGCGTTCGCTTATGCTTTATGCCCTGCGGGTACTCATCATCGCAACTTCTTGCCAATCACCAATGTATGTTTACCCACACGAAACGTAATAGATCCCAACTTTCCAACTCTTCAACTCTTCAACTTTCCAACTCTTCAACTCTTCAACTTTCCAACTCTTCAACTTTTATTGTTGTATTGCCGCACGCCTTCCAACAGGATCTCGCAGGCGCGCCGCAATTTGGGGGATTCCAGCACATAAGCCAGGCGGACCTCGTTTTTGCCTTTGCCGGCCGTGGAATAGAAACCGGCGCCGGGCGCCATCATCACGGTTTCATGGTTCTGATCAAAGGATTCCAGCATCCAGCGGGCGAAAGTGTCCGAGTCGTCAACCGGAAGCGTCGCCATGACGTAGAAAGCGCCTTCGGGTTTGTGCAACAGGACATCGGGGTTTGAGGTCAATGTTTCGACCAGGATGTCCCGGCGGTCCTGGTATTCTTTACGGATGGAATCGAAATAGTCTTTCGGCAGGCCGTAGGCGGCAATGGCGCCGACCTGTTCCAGGGTAGGCGGGCACAGGCGGGCCTGGGCGAATTTCATGATGGCACCCATGATTTCGGGATTGCGGCACATCACCGCCCCGATGCGTGCGCCGCATGCGGAATAGCGTTTGGAGATCGAGTCGAGGACAATCACCCGGTCTTCGAGGTCATCCAGTTCCAGGATACTGAAATGGCGGGTACCTTCGTAAGTGAATTCCTTATAGACCTCATCGGCGATGAGAAAAAGATCATGTTTCTTTACCAAGTCTCCCAGGCTGCGGATCTCTTTTTCCGTGAACACCGTTCCCGTGGGATTGTTGGGAGAACAGATCATGACGGCGCGGGTTTTCGGCGTGATCAGGGATTCAATCTGCGCCGGGTCCGGCAGGTGGTAGCCCGATTCCGCGGCGGTTGTAACCGGAACGATGCGCACGCCCGAAAGCGAGCTGTATCCGTTGTAATTGGTGTAGAAGGGTTCGGGAATGATCACCTCGTCCCCCGGGTCGGTCACGGCGTTGACGGCGAAGGCAACGGCTTCCGATCCACCGGTGGTGATGATGACCTGGTCCGGGGTCAACGTGATGCCGAACCGGGCGAAGTAGTTGACCATGGTCCGGCGCAGTTCAGGGAGTCCGTCTGAGGGGCCATAAGCCAGGACCGGTTCGGCGTATCTGCGGATGCCCTCAAAAAAAGCTTCAGGCGTGGGAATGTCCGGTTGGCCGATATTGAGGTGATAAACGTTCACTCCGCGCGCTTTGGCTGAGTTGGCTGTCGCGCTCAATTTGCGGATCGGGGATTCCTGGATTTCCCGGGCTCTCTGTGAAAGCTTCATGGTCGCCTCCCTGATGAAAAGGCATTATAATCCCGATGAAGCGGAAGGGTCAAGGACGAATTTGACCGCTGCTGCGGGGTGCGGTAAGATCAGGATGTGGACAGGGGAAAAGAGATGACGGATTGGGCGGCGGGAATACGGGAATACAAACAACGCCTCAACGCGGTGATACTGGTTCATAACTACCAGATGGAAGAGGTGCAGTTGATTGCCGACCATCTCGGGGATTCCCTGGGCCTGTCGCGGATCGCGGCGCAAGTCGATGCGGAAGTGATCGTTTTCTGCGGCGTCAAGTTCATGGCGGAAACCGCAAAAATCCTTTCTCCCGGAAAGACCGTGCTGTTGCCGCGGCTGGATGCCGGATGCCCCATGGCCGACATGATCACTCTGGATGACCTGGAGGATCTGAAAACGCGCTATCCGGACGCGACCGTGGTGACGTATGTGAATTCCAGCGCCGAAATCAAAGCGCGGAGCGATGTGTGTTGCACGTCGGCCAACGCGGTGGAAGTCGTGCGCAACGTGGAAGGGCGCCGCGTCATTTTTATCCCGGATCGCAACCTGGGCGCCTGGGCCGCGCGGCAGGTTCCGGAGAAAGAGGTGATTCTGTTTGAAGGTTATTGCTACGTGCATGACCGCATTCATCGGCATGAGGTGGAGGCCGCCCGCAAGGCGCACCCGCAGGCGGAAGTACTGGTGCATCCGGAAGCCCGCATGGAAGTGCTGGAATTGGCGGATGCCGTGTGTTCAACCGGGGGCATGTTGCGGCACGTGGCCGCTTCAACCGCCCGGGAATTCATTGTGGTAACGGAGGAAGGCCTGTTGGATCGCTTGCGTCGGGAAAATCCGGATCGACTTTTTTTCCCGGCGGGACGGCCGAAGATCTGCTCCAACATGAAACGCACATCGCTCGCGGACGTGGCCGCGGCCATGGAATTGCGTCGATACGAGATCGAGGTCGAGTCCGAAACCGCCCGGCGCGCGGAAGTCGCCCTGCGCCGCATGCTGGATTATTCCGGCTGAACGCCGGGTTGACACCCGGGAAACTCAACGCTAAAATACGAAAAACCCCAGTTTCGGCCTGATGGGGTACCAAGAACAGGAGCCTGAAATGAATCTGCAGGAAAAAGTAAACAATGTGATAGAGAAAGTACGCCCGGCGTTGCAGCGCGACGGCGGCGACATCGAAGTGGTGGACATTCTGGAAGAAGAGAAAGTTGTCCTGGTGCGTTTTTCCGGTGCCTGCGGCGGTTGTCCCATGCGCAACCTGACCTTGAAAGGCTTTGTGGAGCAGGTCATGACAGAAGAAGTGCCGGAAATAACGGAAGTCCGCCTGGCTGACTGATTCGCGACTTTTCACGCCGTCGCGGCGGCGCGCACACGGTCTGCGTATTCCCGGCGGCAATTGAGTTCCACTTCCAGTAATCGCCTGAAACAGGTGTTGAAATCGGTGTGTCCGGCGGTAAAAACCCCATGCCCGTATACGATCGCAGCTCCGGTCCGCGCCACCGCCGGGGGCATGGTGCGGTCGAGTCCGAAAGGCCCGGTCCCCACTTCGCCGCTGACGATCGGTACGCCCACTACGGAGCGCTCCCGTTTGCAATGGGTGTGACAGCGGTGGGCGTCGGGGCAATGGGGGCGTTCCGGGCAATCCATGGAGAGGATGACGGCAAAGCGGGGATGGCCGTGCAGGACGGTGGTCAGGTCTGTTTCCGCGTATATCCGCCGGTGGGCGGGCAGTTCACTGGAAGCGGTGATGCCGGCACAGGATGACTGGTCGATCGGGCAGGCGTCGATGCAGCCCGGTAACTCTTCCAGCGAACTTCCCGTCTGGCTGATGTAGATGATGCCGTTGTGATAGCAGGACACATTGCCGAAGTAGGAATCCACCAGCCCCGCTTTTACCGTACGCCGGCCGGCCTCGACAACGGCCTGGATGACCGCGTCCGGCTTTTGAAACGGTCCCCGGGCCAGTGGAGGATTCGGAACGGGCGGCGGCGGCAACCGGTCCATGACAAAGTCGAATTCACGCTCTTCTGCCGCTGACAGTGTTTTTTCACGCCGGCGCTCCAGGTGATCGAGACAGTACAGCACGAAGACGGAGTGAATCATGGAACTGAACGTGATATAGGCCTGCTCCGGGCTGACGGTTCCGGTTGTGACCAGCCGCGGACCCGGAGCGATGACGCCCTTGCGCTTGCGCAGGAACGGCAGCAAGGCAGCCGCATCCACGGCGGGTGCAACGGGAAGGTCATGCAGGAAAGTGCGGGTCTCGGTATCCCGTGCCTGCAGGGGGTGGGGTTGCGATCGCATCAATGAGCTCAGCATCGTGCGGTAAGGCTCGGCCGGAGCCGCACACAAAAGCGTGGCAACGGATATGCCGGAAAACACGTCTTCCAATTGCCGGTCCGGGTCGGCCCGGTTCCAAAGGATATCGGCTTCCAGTGCCGCAAAATGGATGTCTTCTCTGCGGGCCAATCCCTTTTCCGCCAGTTTGCGGCTATAGCTCTCAAGCAGTGTCTTCATCCGGTTTCTCTGCAGGCCGGTTTCCGCGGATACGGTAATACGTCTCCCGCGCGGCGAGGAAAGCGTTGCGATCCAGTGGAGGAATGTTGAATCCACCTCCGGAGCTGCCCGCTTCCCTGAAGAACCGCGCCGGCAGATCGTCGTCTTTTTCCGTGAATCCGTTGGCGCGGTTCATATCCCGCTCGCGGTTGACAATGCGTTCTCCGCAGGATTGCAGGTCCTGTGCGTTTGTCTCCTGGCCGGTGGTCGCGCTGAATACGCGAGCGTATTCTTCCAGGGTGGCGGCGAAAAACATGAACTTGCAGGCAGTCAATGAGTCGATGGTTGCGTTCTGATCTTCGGCGATCTTGATCATGCGGGCCTTGCCGCTGAACGAAAACCGATTGGTGGCCACGGGTTTCCGCAGGATTTCATGACTGATGGGATAGGCGCGCAAATGACATCCCCCGCGGGTGGAGACCGCATAAGCCAGGGCCATTCCGTAAGCTCCCCGGGGATCGTAGGCGGGGAGAGACTGTCTCTTCACCGTCATGGCCATTTCCGGATGCCCGGCGGCCAGAGCGAGGCGCGAGGCGCCCTGGCCCAGATCCCTGCGGGTGCCGTCTGCCATTGCAGCAAGCAGGTCGACTATTTCATCGGCCTGGGGCCGCCTTCCGAGGATCTCGAAATGGCATGCCAGTGTGGCTGCGGCTTCAATTGTATCCATGCCGGCTTCTCCGCAGAGTTGGTTGGCGGCCATGACGGTTTCCATGTCCCGGTTTTCCAGCAGGGCGGTAAAATGAGACAGGCTTTCAAATTCCGGCAGGCTCCGGCTCTGGGTGTCCTGTTTCTTGCAGCGGATATGACATCCGGCGCAACCGGAACCATGCGGTTGGTACCGATGATGCAGGGACGGCGCGTTCAGCCTTTCCGCGTCGGCAAAACAGGTCTGGCGGAAATTGGCTGTGGGCATCATGCGGCGCTGATGCATGAGGTCGTACAGCGCGGCGGTGCCGAACTTCTGGATACCCAGTTCGCCCTGGAGTACGGGGGAGGCGGCACTGAGGCGCAGGATGTCGCGTCGCGCCAGGGCCAGTTCTCCGGCATCGCAGACCGGGGTGGGTTCATTGCCCTGCACCCGGATGTATTTCAGATTGCGCTCCGCCATTAAAAGTCCCAGGCCTCCCCGCCCGGCGAAGTAGTGCTCATCGACGATGATACCGGCAAAGCGGACACCGTTCTCCGCCGCCCGTCCGACAGCTGCGATGGAACCGGCTTTGCCGAGGCGGCTTCTGATTTCAGCCGGCGACATGGCTGAAAATTCAGGAACGGGCACAATTTCCACGCGACTGTCATGGATGTCGATCGCGCACAAACGGGATGAGCGACCGGTGATCAGGATCCCGTCCCAACCGGCGCGTTTCAGTTGCACGCCGAAACCGCCGCCGACTGAGGCGTCGCAAATGGTTCCGGTGAGGGGGGACCTGGACATGACGGTCATGCGTCCGGGTGTGGGCGAAATGGTGTCCACCAGGGGGCCGGTCATGAAGATCAGGGGCAAGAGCGGATCGCGCCAATGGCGGGTCACTTCCGGAAACAGCAGAGAACCCGCCAGGCCCCTGCCGCCGATCCATTCAGTGTATGCGCGCAATGCCGGAGTCAGCGTTCCGGTCCTGCCCGAATTGAGGTCCACCGTCAAAATCTTTCCGCGCCAGCCTTTCATCGGCATTCATGGTGTCAGAATCCCCGGGGCAAGTCAAGCGGACGCTTTTGACAACCGTCATATCCTGATGGTATAATCTCTTCTGATGAAAACCGTGTGCCGGCCGCCGGGAAGGGGCCGTCGGCGGTTGGGCAGAAAGAGATATTTCCATGTCTGCAGACGCATCGATGCCCGCTCCCGGTGTCGCCTCACCGCAAAACCGTATCCAGCAGGAAGTCCGTCTTCCACGCATGTTTCAGGTGGTGCTGCACAACGATGATTACACCACCATGGAATTTGTGGTGGATGTGTTGATTGATGTGTTTCACAAGCCGGCGGCGGAAGCCACCCGCATCATGCTGGACGTGCATCGGCGGGGACAGGGGATCTGCGGCATTTTTACCCGTGATGTCGCCCGCACCAAGGCTGGAGAAGTCCAGCGCCGCGCCCGCGACCATGAGTTCCCCTTGCGGTGCACATGTGAACCGGTGTGACCCGGTTCTTGATTCGGTAACCATCATGAAAATCAGTGAATCACTAACAGCGGTTCTCAGTGCCGCGTTCAATGAGGCGCGCAAGCGGCGGCATGAATACATGACGCCGGAGCATGTGCTGTACGCGTCGCTTTTCTTCCGGGAAGGGCGGGAAATCGTCGAGAGTTCCGGGGGTGATGTGGCCGGATTGCAACGTTCCCTGAAGGAGTTCCTTGATTCACCCAGCCTGCCACGCCTGGATGAGGGGGATCCGGGTCAATCCGAGGGCTTTCAGAACGTGATGGAAAACGCCATCCTGCATGTCGCGTCCGCGCAGAAATCCGCAGTGGAATTGGGGGATGTGTTCGCCGCGTTTTTCATGGAAGAGGATTCTTACACCGTGTATTTCCTGCAGCGGCAGGGGGTCACGCGCCTTGCCGTGCTGACGTTTCTTTCCGGCGGAGAGCATGAACCGGAGCCGGAACCGCGGAGCGGAGAAGTGGAAGAGGAAGACGCCCTCGGAGACGGCGAAAAAGCACCGGGCCGGAAGAAGCGTTTCCTGGAACAATTCGCCGTGGATATGACCCGGCAGGCGGCTGACGGAGAACTGGACCCGGTCATCGGACGTGAAGACGTCATTGAGCGTACATTGCAGGTGCTTTGTCGTCGACGCAAGAACAATCCCCTGCATGTCGGTGACAGCGGAGTGGGCAAGACGGCGGTAACCCAGGGGCTGGCATTGCGGATCGCCGCGGGGAAAGTGCCGCCGCCGCTGCAGCATGCGCGCATTTTTTCGCTGGACATGGGTACCCTGCTGGCCGGCACGCGATATCGCGGGGATTTTGAAGATCGCCTGAAACAATGCCTGGCGGAGTTGATGGAGCTGGACGGCGCCCTGCTCTTTATCGATGAAATCCATACGCTGGTGGGGGCCGGCGCGGTATCCGGCGGCTCAATGGACGCAGCCAATCTCTTGAAACCGGCGCTCATGACCGGGCGCCTGCGTTGTATCGGTTGCACAACTTACGAAGAGTACCGCAAGTACTTTGACAAAGATCGCGCGCTTTCGCGACGGTTTCAGAAGATCGACATAGCGGAACCATCCGTCGCCGAAACAATGGATATCCTGCAGGGGCTCAAGTCCCGGTACCAGGAGCACCACGGAGTCACCTATTCAACCGCTTCGCTGCGGGCAGCCGTGGAATTGTCCCAGCAGTACATCAATGATCGGCGCTTGCCCGATAAGGCCATAGACGTCATGGACGAAGCCGGCGCCAGGGTGCGCATGCGCAATTTCCATCAAACCCATCCCCGTAGGCGGATTCTTCGCAGTGATGTTGAAGCCGTGGTGGCGGCCATGGCCCGGATTCCGCAACGCACCGTATCGACAAGCGAGACCCGTCGCCTCGAGCAACTGGAAATGGTGCTGCAAGACTCGGTGTTCGGCCAGGACCAGGCGGTGAGCGTGGTGGCAGGGGCGGTCAAACGCGCGCGCGCCGGTTTCCGCGAGCCGGACAAACCCGTTGCGTCGATGCTGTTCGTGGGACCCACCGGAGTCGGTAAAACGGAACTGGCCAGACGCCTGGCTGAGGCGCTGGAGATTCCCTTGCTGCGCTTCGACATGAGCGAGTATCAGGAAAAACACACTGTTGCACGCCTGATCGGGGCGCCTCCGGGGTATGTGGGTTACGAAGAGGGCGGGCTGTTGACCGATGCCGTGCGCCGCTCACCGCATGCCGTTTTGTTGCTGGATGAAATTGAAAAGGCCCATGCCGATATCTACAACACCTTGTTGCAGATTATGGATCATGCCACGCTGACGGACAATGCCGGTAAAGCCGCTGATTTTCGCAATATGATTCTGATCATGACATCGAACGTGGGCGCGCGGAACCTGGACCGGGCTCAGATCGGCTTTGACGACCGCATGGTATCGGGGAAATCGCTGCATAAAGCGGTTTCCGCTCATTTTTCGCCTGAATTCCGCAATCGCCTGGATGCAGTTGTCAGCTTCGAGCGCCTGAGCCGGGAAGTGGTGGAGAAGATTGTGCTCAAGCAGATCGATGAGTTCCGCGCACAGTTGCGTCGTCGGCATATCCACCTTGAAGTCAGCGATGATTGCGTGCGCTGGCTGGCGCGTCACGGATATTCAAAATCGTTCGGGGCCCGGGAAGTGGCGCGCCTGATTGATCAGAAACTGAAACCCTTTTTTGTGGATCAGGCCCTTTTCGGAAAACTGTCCCGCGGAGGAAGCGTCCGGGCCGATCTGGAAGAAGGCGAAATCCGGTTGCGGATTCTCCAGCGTTCCGGCGCCGGGGAATCGGGCCGCTGATGCCTGTCTTCCGGCTGAATCAAGAGATCGAATTCCCTCCCGCGCGCCTGGCCTCCCCCCAGGGTCTGCTGGCTGTGGGCGGCGACCTGTCGGTTGAGCGCATTCTCGAAGCCTATTCCCGGGGGATTTTCCCCTGGTCTTGCGCGCAGGAACCCCTGTTGTGGTGGTCTCCGGATCCGCGCATGGTGTTGTTCCCGGACGAACTGCACATATCCCGGCGCATGGAACGGATCCTGCGCAGAAAACCGTTCAGCCTGAGCCTGGACCGGGCGTTTGCGCGGGTTGTCACCGCATGCGCACAACCCCGCGCCGACGGACTGGGGACCTGGATTACAGCGGAGCTGCAACAGGCTTTCGTGCGCCTGCACCAGCAGGGGTACGCCCACTCGCTGGAAATATGGCGCGATGAGGAGTTGGCCGGGGGGATTTACGGCCTGTCGCTGGGCGGATGCTTTTTCGGAGAATCGATGTTTTCTGCGGTTCCCAACGCATCGCGCTATGGATTGATTCACCTGGTGCGCTGGCTGGGTGCCCGCGGGTTCTCAATAATCGACTGTCAGGTGGAAACCGGACATCTGCAGAGTTTCGGGGCTCGAGCCATTCCCCGCGAGGTCTTTTTACGGTACCTGCAGCACTGCCTGAAACAGCCCGGCCTGACGGGGAATTGGAGCCGGTTTTCGCATCCGCTTCCCGCGCCCGGCGGAGAAGCGATAGATTTTTACTCTTGGTGAGCCATTCGTTGCCTTTTAGATGCGAGTCTGGTAGTATACGCCAATGAGGATCATACGCATCGGGTTTGTCGCGGCCTTGCTGGCACTGGCTGCCGGTGTGCTCTGGTGGATGAATCAGGCGGGCGAAACCCCGACGGTTGAATTGCCCCGGTTTACCGCTTTCCAGTTGACCCGGATCTCCCCGCAACAGGGCCGGGTGTATTCCGACAGAGAGATGAGCCGCGCGGTGGATGTATCCAGGCTGGATTGGCCTGAAAAGTTCGAATTGTACGCCGATCCCCAGACCGCTTGTGAATTCTTCTGCCTCGGTGGACTGTTTGTGGCCCATCCCGGATCACAATTTCAGTACAACGCCGCCCGCGGCGAGCTGACGCTCAGGCAGGGAGAATTCACCTGGAATCTGGAAACACCGGATAGTCCGCCGGAAATCCGGGTCGGAGCTGCGGCGGTTTCTCTGCTTCTGCCGCGGCGGGGCCGCCTGAATGTGTCCAACGAAATGATCGTGCTCTGGACATACTCCGGCAAAGGCAGTCTGCGTGCGGATGATCAAACCCTTTCCATTCCGGAAAAAGTCAGATTTACCCGCCTGCGTACGAATCGTTTTTACATGGAGAACCTGTTGCCTGCCCCGGAGAGCCCCAAACCGGTACAGGTCAGCATTCCTTTGCGCGAGCCCAATGATTCGGTTGTGCGTTTCTCCTGGCAGCGCGTGGAAGGTGCCGACGGCTACGTGTTTCGTCTTTATCCCTCGATGCTGCGTGAACGGATCCTGATGGAACGGTTTATCCCCGGCAATCAGTTGAACGTTGAGTTGATGGTGTTTCAGGAGTATGTGGATTTCTACTGGGATGTGTCCGCCCTGGAGGCACGGAGCAAGCTCAAGGGAGTGCCCAGCGTTGCCGGACACGTGAGGCTGGAAGGCTCTCTGCTGGGGCGGAAAAGTGTGAACCGGCCTCCCCAGCTGGCGGTTACCTCCCTGACCGTTGGCGGGAATATCGTGCTCATCAAGGGCGAAGCCGAAAGCAACTCCCAGCTGTTTATCAATTCCGAGCCGGTTAAAATCGACATGGATGGCAAGTTCATTCATACGATGACGTTCCGCACCATCGGCGTTAAAACCATTGAATTCCGCCTGGTATCGCCCTCTGAGACCGAAACCGTCCTGACCCGTCAGGTTACGATATTTGAAGAAGGCATATGAAGCACAGGCCGTTGTTTATCCCAACCGCCTCTGCCAGACTCAGGAGTCATCCCCATGGGTATCTTTTCCAGTCTTTATAACTATTTCGGTTCGGACCTGGCCATTGACCTGGGTACCGCCAATACACTTGTTTTTGTAAAGGGCCGGGGCATTGTTTCGCGCGAGCCTTCGATCGTAGCCGTGGATCGCAATACCGGCAAGATCCATGCCGTGGGAAGCATGGCCAAGGACATGATGGGGAAAACCCCGCAACATATCGTGGCCATCCGCCCGATGAAGGACGGCGTGATCGCGGATTTCGAAATCGCGGAAAAGATGCTGGAATATTTCATCAAGAAAATCCGCACCGGAAACCAGTTCCTGAAACCGCGCATTGTGATCGGCATTCCCTCCGAAATCACTCAGGTGGAGCGCCGTGCGGTGCGGGACGCGGCACTCAGGGCCCGCGCCAGCGAGGTATTCCTGATTGAACAGGCCATGGCGTCTGCGATCGGCGCGGATCTGCCGGTAACCGAACCGGGCGGCAACATGATCGTGGATATCGGCGGGGGCACCACGGATGTGGCGGTCATTTCCCTGGCCGGAATCGTGATCTCCAAGTCGATCCGTACCGCCAGTAATGAAATGGATGAAGCCATCATCAACTACATCAAGAAAAAATACAATCTTCTGCTGGGTGAGCGAACCGCGGAACAGATCAAGATCCAGATCGGCTCCGCCTATCCCCTGGACGAAAACCTGGAGATGGAGATCAAGGGGCGCGATCTTTCGCATGGCATCCCCAAGACGATCACCATCAACGACAATGAAATCAGGGAAGCACTGGAATCCGTGGTACACACCATTGTGGAAGCCGTGCGCAATACCCTGGAAAAAACCCCGCCGGAATTGTCCGCCGATATTGTTGACCGGGGGATCATCCTGTCGGGAGGAGGATCGTTGCTCCGCAACCTGGACAAGCGGCTGAAAGAAGAAACGCAACTCCCGGTTTTTATTGCGGATGATCCGCTTTCCGCGGTCGTACTGGGAGCGGGGAAAATACTGGAGAATATCAGCCTGTTGAGCAAAGTCAGCCAGACTTTCTGACGCCGCAGACTGGCCCGGAACGGGCAATGGGTTCGGATGCAACGAAATGAGGGTGGAAACCGGGCAGTGGTTTTTCTGGTAGCGGTCCTGTTTCTGAACCTTTTGCTCATGTCCAGCCGCATCGTTCTGAAGAATGATCGTTCTTTGCTGATGACCGCTGTCGGTTTCGTGGTCACGCCGGTCGGAGTCGTTTACAATGAGGTTTCCACCTTTTTTTCCCGCAATCTGCGGCATTATGTGTTTGTGACCAACACCTATCAGCAGTTTCGTAAACTGAAAGCGGAACACGCTCAATTGAAATATGAGAACTACGTGTTGCGCCGCGAACTGGACTCCCTGCGTTTCCGCGATCAGGTCAGTAAGAAGGATCCCCGCTTTTTGGCCGCTCAACTGGTGCAGCTGGATCCGAATTTCCCCTTCAATACCATCCTGCTGGATCGCGGCACCATGCAGGGGGTACGTTCCGGGATGATCGTGCTGAATGAGTCCGGTGACCTGGTCGGGCGGGTGATCGATCCCGTGCACATGTTTGCGTGCCACGTGCGACTTATCACCAGTGCGCGCGGGGGTGTGGGAGCGTGCATTGAACGGGACCGCATGGAGGGATTGATTACGGGCGATAACAGCCGTTTATGCAATTTCAAATACCTGCTGGAAAGCCTGCCCGTGGTCGTGGGCGACGAAGTGGTCACATCCGGAACCGACGGTCTCTACCCCTCAGGTATTTCCCTGGGCCGCGTGGTCGAAGTACGCAAAACCCAATTGATGCAGGAAGTCCGTGTCTTGCCCCACTTTGTGACCCGGCCGCTGAAAAAAATGTTGATCATACCCAATGCGACGCAAGATTAAACCGCTGCTGACATTGCTGCTGTTGCTGATCCAGATCAGCCTGAACCGCTATCGCGATGTCATGCACGTGATCCCCGACCTGCTTTATCTGGTGATCATGTACGTGGCGGTGACCGCGGGACCGATCCGCACGATCCTGGTGGCCGCCCTGCTGGGTTGGGTGACCGATTTCTTTTCCGCCGGCCTGGTGGGAGTTTTCGGGTTTTCCCGCGTCATCTCCGCTTATCTGGTCAATCGCCTCTCGCACTTTCTGGACCTGACACGGATGCACTTTGTGTTTTTTCTGATTCTGATATCGCTCGGGCTCTCCAACTTGACGGCCGGCCTGTTCCTGGGTTGGATTTACGCTTTTCCTCTGGAGACGGGGATGCTGGTTTACCAGCCCCTGCTGACCGCGTTACTGGGAGTCGTGATTCTGAAAATTCCGCTGCTGAAAAGGGAGTTGAATGTACATTGACCAGCGTCAACTCTCCGGCGCGGATATGGACCGCATCTCCCGCATCGCCACCGCCGGTCTGGTCGTCGTATTTTCCGGGCTCCTGTTCATTTTCTGGAACGTCCAGGTTGTCCGGCATGAGCATTACAATAATCTCGCGCGCCAGAATATCTATCGCCGTATCCAGACCCCGGCTCCCCGCGGCCTGATACACGACCGCCGCGGCCGTGTCCTGGCGGGGAACCGTTTGAACTTCAACCTGTTTCTGGTGCGCAAGAACACCCGCAACCTGGAAGCCAGTACCCGCTTCGCGGCGCAAGTCATCGGCGTGCCTGCGGAAACCATCCGGAGACGCCTGGATCAGTATCGGGATTATCCCGCTGCTTTCCCCGTGCCCATCCGGCGCAACCTGAACCTGCGCCAGGTTGTGGTGATGCAGAGCCGCTCCGATACGCTGCCTGAATTTGAACTCTCTGTGGAACCCGGTCGGAATTATCCCCTGGGCCGCACGGCGGCTCATGTGCTGGGATACGTCTCCGAAATCTCCGAGACGGAGTTGAGCGAACGGGCCCAACAGGGGTATCTGCAGGGCGATGCCGTGGGCAAGAGCGGCGTGGAAAAAGAGTATGAAGCCTTATTGAAAGGTACCAAGGGCATGCGCCTGGTCATTCGCGACAACCTTGGAATCATCCGCCGCCTGGTAGATGAAGTGGAACCGGTGCCCGGCGACAACATCTCCCTGACCCTTGATCTTCCCCTGCAACAATTCGCGGAAAATGAATTCAGAGACCAGACCGGCATCCTGGCGGTGGCGGACCTGGAAACCGGGGGTATTCTGGCCCTGGTCAGCCGGCCGGCTTTCGATCCGGGCGCATTTTCGGGAATACTGGAACCGGAGACCTGGCAATCGCTGCTGAACCACCCCAGCCGGCCCCTGCAGGACCGGTTTATCCGGGGCCGATATTCCCCCGGGTCGGTTTTCAAGCTGGTCATGACACTGGCCGGCCTGGAAGAGGGTTTGATTACATCTCAGACGACTGTCACCTGCACCGGAGCCGTGCGCCTCTACAACCGTGATTTCCATTGCTGGAATTCCTGGGGGCATGGAAGAGTCAATCTCAGCGAAGCTTTGCGGGATTCCTGCAACATCTATTTCTACCTGCTCGGTCGGCGCCTGGACATCGACATCATCGCCGGATATGCCAAAGCCATGGGTTTGGGCGAAAAGACCGGCATCGATCTTCCCGGAGAAGTCAGCGGCATCATGCCGACGCGTTCCTGGAAACAGAAACGTTTCCAGAGTCCCTGGTATCCCGGAGAAACCATTTCCGTTTCCATCGGCGGCGGTTGGGTGACGGTGACACCGGCACAGGTGTTGCAGATGATCAGTACGATCGCCCTGCGGGGAAGATGCCCCCAACTCCACCTGTTGCGCCGGATCGAACGCCGTGGTGAAGAACTGTACCGCTATGAGCCCCGGTTTCGCAGATTGCCGATCCGGCCGGAGCATTTCGAGAAAGTGATCGAGGGAATGTTCCGGTCGGTGAACGATGAGGGTACCGGGAAAGCCGCCCGCGTACCGGGCCTTGAAATCTGCGGCAAGACCGGGACTCAACAGGTGATCAGCAAGGACAATCCCCGTTACAGGGAACTGGCTCAACAAAAACGTTTTCGTCCCCACTCCTGGTTTGCTTCCTTTGCCCCGCGCACGAATCCGCGCTATGCGGTTGTCGTGCTGGTGGAGCACGGTGGAGACGCCGGAGAAATCGCAGCCCCATTGGCGGCGCGCGTGTATCGCAGGTTATTTGCCAATGAGTGACTTCCTGCGTTTTTCAGACAGGGTTACGGCGATCGTGCTCATAATGATCGGCTTGTTGGGAATCCTGTTGATTGCCAGTGCGTCCGGCGCTTCTTCGCCGGCGTATCACCTGCGGCAGGCGGTTTTCCTGGTCGTGGCGCTTCTGGCGGGTTTTCTGGCGATGCGAATCCGAACGGAAACGGTTTTCCGCCTGGCGTTGCCCGCTTATGTGGTCTTGATGGTGCTCCTGGTGGTCCAACTCGCGGTCGGGCATGAGGTGGCCGGTACCCGGAGCTGGCTGCGTCTGGGAGTCATCTCCGTCCAGGTGTCGGAGTTTGTCAAGATTCCCCTTGCCCTGATGCTGGCGCGCTATCTGGCACGGATACCCGTTATCGGCGCCCGCGAATTTTTGCGCATTGCCGCCATGTTGGGTTTGCCGGTTGTTCTGATCGTGCTGCAACCGGATATGGGAGTGGCTTTCATCTTGCTCTCTCTCCTGCTCGGCGCCATGCTTCTGCGGCGGGTGCGCCTGTATGTCGTTCTGGGCCTGGTGCTGGTGCTTGCCGCCGGCTCCGTGGCGGTGTGGCATACGGTATTGAAACCCTATCAGAAAAGCCGGGTGATTTCCTTTCTGAACCCCGAGAAATTCAGCCAGTCGAGTGGATACCAGATCATCCAATCCCGCATCGCCGTGGGTTCGGGGGGACTGAGCGGACAGGGGTTCATGCGCGGATCTCAGTCACAACTGGATTTTCTGCCCACGCGCCATACCGATTTCATCGTGTCCGTTCTGGGAGAGGAATTCGGTTTTATCGGCATCAGCCTGATGCTGCTGTTGTTTTTCCTTTTGTTTACGCGTCAGTTGCGCTTCCGCGGCGTCGGCACCGCCCAGTTCTATTTTGTTTATCTGTTCACGGGGTTGATCTTGTTTCAATTTCTGGTCAACATTCTGATGGCCATCGGATATTTTCCTGTTATGGGCGTTCCGTTGCCCTTTGTTTCGTATGGAGGGTCATCATTGCTTTCCTTCATGCTCGGTGAAGGCCTGATTTTCCGAATGAAGTTGAATCCCTACCTGCATGAAAACTGATCAATGGCGGCAATTCATGCGCCGGGTGCGCAATCCCCAGGCCTGGACCGGTCTCGAAATCAATGCGGTTCGCAAGCAGCCCGTTCCGGGTGACATCAATGTATGCCTGGTGTTTCCGGATACATACGAAATCGGCATGAGCCACCAGGGGATCAAGATCCTGTATCACCTGCTGAATTCCAGCACCGGCGTGGCCGCGGACCGCTGTTTCCTGCCCGAGCCGGAATCGGCCGACCTGTTTCGCGAAATGGACATCCCCCTGTTCTCGATCGAACAGCGACGCAGCCTGGGGGATTTTGACATCGTGGGGTTTTCACTGTTGACGGAATTTTCCTATACCGGCGTGCTGCATGTGCTGGACCTGGCCCGCCTGCCCCTGCTGGGGCGGGATCGGAAGGATTCATATCCCCTGATCGTGGCCGGAGGAATTTCCGTGGTCAATCCCGAGCCCCTGCGCGCGTTCGTCGACGTTTTCGCCGTGGGTGACGGCGAAATCCTCTTCCCCCGGATTATCGCGGCGCTGCGGGAGTCGCGTGGCAAGGCTGAAAAAAAGGCTGCCCTGCTGGAGCGGCTGGCGCGGGTTCCCGGCTTATATGTGCCCTCACGGGTTGAAACCGCATGGCAGGGGCGCTTTTTGATTCCCCGTGGCGAAGGCGGGGGGGTAACCCGGCAATGCCTGAAGAACCTGGAAGAAGCGCCGGCGGAAACAAAGATGATCGTACCATTGGGGCGTACCGTTTTTGACCGCCTGGAGGTGGAGATCGCCCGCGGTTGCCCTCAGACCTGCCGCTTCTGCCAGGCCCGATCCTACTACGCGCCCTGGCGCCAGCGTTCTCTCTCGACTCTGGTGGAATATCTGCCCGCCGCGTTGCGTTTTACCGGACTCGAAGGGTTTTCACTTTCTTCACTCAGTGCCGGTGATTATCCATACCTGGAAAAATTGCTGGAGCAAATCCCCGGACTGGTACCGCCGGGAGTTTCCATGTCGGTGCCTTCGCTGCGTCCGCGGACGCTTTCCCGGAATCTGCTCCGAACCATCGCCTCCTACCGGCGCACGGGGATCACCCTGGTGCCCGAGGCGGGATCGGAGCGGTTGCGCCGGGTGATCAACAAGCACGTCACGGATACGGAGATCATGGCCGCCGTGGATGCGGCATTGGACCTGGGCTGGCAGAAACTCAAACTCTATTTCATGATCGGGTTGCCGACCGAGACGGATACAGACATCGATGCCGCCGCGGACCTGGTGGAAGCGATCATCCAGCGCTCCCGGGGCCGGCATGTCCGATTGCATGCATCCTTTTCCGCTTTCGTGCCCAAATCCCATACTCCATTGCAATGGGCGCGGCGGGAATCCGCCGACGTTCTGCTGAAACGGATCCGCATCCTGAAACAGCGCTTGAAGCGCTACCGCAACCTGGTGATCGATTTTTCGGATGTGTTCCGCGGCGAAGTGGAAACCATCCTTTCTCGGGGAGATGGGCGCACCGGTGAGTTGCTCTTGCGGGCCTACCGGGACGGCGAATCCTACTCGGCCTGGGAAGGTCGTTTCAATACCGCGGTATGGGCGCGGCATATCCGCGATCTGGGCATGGAGGTCTTTCTGGATGAGATCCCGTTGTCGCAACCGCTGCCCTGGGAGCACATGCGTATCGATTTTCGGCCGGAGCACCTGCGCCGGGAATACCGGCGCGCCCTCAACTGCGAGCCGTCCCCCCCCTGCGGGGAACGCGATTGCGCCGATTGCCGCGGATGCTATCACCCCATCACGCCGCACCCCGGGTCTGAAAGGCTGGATTCCGATGCCGGGGCGGGTTCATTGGAAGTGACGGAATACCGGCCGGTGCGGCTGTTCTACCGCAAAGAGGGTGGGTATCGTTACCTGTCCCAATTGGCGTTGAATCAACTTACTGAAAGACTGATCCGGCGCACGGGCATCCGCTTTCGCAGCACATCCGGGTTTCATCCGCGCATGAAGCTGGCCGCGCCGCCCCCGCTGCCGGTGCTGGCCAGCGGCGGGGAGGAGGTTGTTGAAGTGCAACTCGACGCCCGATGGGATGCCGGCCACATCTGGCAGGCGTTGCATCAAGCCGGCGATTTCCTCTGGTTGAAGGTTCAGGTTTTGCCCCCGGATTCACCCGGGCTGAGCCGCAGCCTGGAGGCACTGGTTTATTCCGTTCCCCTGGCGGATCCCGAAGCGGCATTGCATTTGGTCGGCCCCCTGTTGGAACCGACGGACCACGTGGAGGCGGCAGCGGATCATGTGAGCATTCACATGGGCATGCAGGGTGATGCCGCCGCGCGTTTTGCGCGCGTCTATCGCTGTTTGGATCCGCAGAAACAACGCCTGGATCTGTTGCGGCGTGAGCGGGTGATTCTCGGAACGCCGCCGGGCAGCACGGAGGCGCCATGATCCTGGATATCACTTCCCGGGCCAATCCCCGTGTCAAGCAATTGGCCGCCGGCCTGGACGGCATGTTTGTGTTTGAAGGCGAGAAGCTGGTGCGTGACCTGCTGGAACGGCGGGTGAAGATGCGCTTGCTGATCGTGCATGATCGCTTGCGCGAACTGGCGGATGCGGCGATGGCCGATGAAGTCTGGGTGACGGGCCGGGGAGTGCTGGACCGGATATCGCGCCTGAAGGATGCGCCGGACCTGATCGCGGTGATTGAGGAGCCGCGGCTGACGTTCGCCTGGCAGGATGCTCGCGCCGTGGTGGCGCTGGATGGTTTGCAGGATCCGGCCAATGCCGGAACCGCATTTCGCTGCGCCGCGGCGTTTGGTGTTGACGGCATTGTGTTGACCGGGGATGGGGTGCGGCCCTGGAATCCGCGTTTTTTGCGCGCGTCCCAGACAGCCCTGCTCGATGTGCCCTTCCGTGTCTATCCCAGCCTGGAGAAATTGCTCTTTTCCGCGGAAGCGGCCCGATTCAACATTTACATGACCGCCGCCGCGCCGGGAACCGGCCCGGTTCCTCCGCAGAAGCTCTCTTTCCCCTGCCTGGTGGTGGTCGGCAACGAAGGCGGCGGTATCGCGGAGCGCTGGTTGAAAGCGTATCCGGTTGTGCGTATTCCCCAGTCGGGGCGCGTGGATTCGCTCAATGCCGGGGTCAGCGCCTGCATCCTGATGTACGAGATGCAGCGGGAGGAAGGGTAAGGTGGCGGAAAAACCGCGCCTGCTGCTCCATGTCTGTTGCGGTCCCTGTGCGGCCTGGGTGGTGCGCCGCTTGCGAGAGACGTACGAAGTGACCGGGTTTTTCCACAATCCCAACATCCACCCGCAGGCAGAATACCGTTTCCGATTGCAAGAGGCATGCCTTTTGGCCCGGCGTGAAGGCTGGACGTTACTGCAGGGGGAATGGAATATCCAGGCCTGGGTACGGGCGATGTTTCCATGGCGCAATGAACCGGAACGCGGCAGGCGCTGCAGCCTCTGCTTTGAGCAACGCCTGCGGCGCACTTTCGAAATCGCCGGGGAAAAAGGTTTTGACTGTGTGGCCTCGACACTGTCCATCAGCCCGTACAAGGTCACCCGCCAGATCAATGCCGAGGGTGAGGCCCTGTCCAGGGAGTTCGGCATCGCTTTCCTGCCGGAAAACTTCAAAAGTCGGGACGGCTGGAACCACGCGCGCAAGCTGGCCAGTGAACTCGGTATCCGCCACCAGGACTATTGCGGCTGCGTTTATTCGCAAAGAGACCGTTTGCTGCGGACCCGTTCCCGCAATAGAATGGCCAGTGGGCCGGGTGACTCCGCTTAAAACGCAGAGATGATCGCAATCGAACCGATGATCAGGCAGTAGATGGAAAAATAGATCAATTTCCCTTTAACGACGATTCTCAGCATCCAGCGGCAGGCGATTAATCCGGAAAGAAAAGCCGCCAGGAATCCGACGACCAGGGGTGTGATTCCAACCGCCGGCTCGGTGTTGAGGCCGGTATCCATCAGGCTCTTGAGGTTGGCGCCGAGAATCGGGACCAGGACCATCAGAAAGGAAAAGCGTGCGATATCTTCCCTTTTGTTCCCCAGGTACAGGCCGGTCGCAATGGTTGCTCCGGAGCGTGAAATCCCGGGCAGCACGGCCAACGCCTGGGCCACTCCGATCAGGATTGAATCGATATAAGTGATCTCTCGCTGTCTCTCCGCGGCATGGTATGTGAGGGCCAGCAACATCGCGGTAATGCACAACATGATGCCGACAAAAAGCAGGTTGCCGGTAAAAAGCGTTTCAATCTCAGCTTGAAAAAACAGGCCGACAATCAGGACCGGGATCATCGACAAAAAGATTTTCAACAGGTATTTTGAGGATTCGTTCCACTGGAATTGGAAAAAATCACGCGCCAGTTGACTCAGGGTATTCCAGAATACAACAATCGTACTCAATACCGTGGCGCCATGCACCACAACCGTGAAAGTCAGGTTCTGGCGGATTTCGACGCCCAGGATGTGTTTTCCCAGCTCCAGATGTCCGCTGCTGCTGACCGGAAGAAATTCCGTCAGGCCCTGGATTACGCCCAGGATGAATGCTTGCAGCCAATCCATGAATCAAAACGTCCCATGTCTGATTTGCCGGTGAGTCCCGTTTTTCCATTCATCATAGCACAGATTGCGGCGATTGGCCCGCTTATGATTCGGGTGGAGCGCAAGTTTTGTGTTGTTGCATTATCACCCGGGATCATGCCCCCGGATTGAATTGACATTTTCTCCCCATCGCTTGCAATCAGCCGTCCGGTCGGCCGGTTTTTTCAGTCACCCGGAATGAACATACAGGACCGGGCAATCAGAATATTTTTCAGTACATGGGTGAAAAAAGCGTGCCCACGACCGGCAGAAACCCGCAATCGTCCGTTCAGAACTCTTCTTTCACCACCTGGATGAGGATACGAGTCCGGGCGCGGAAAGTCCGCTTGGGGTTGTCCACGCTTTCGTCTTCTATGGCGATCAGGTATTCGATGCGGTCGCCGTCACCGGTCCGGATTTCCCACATGATGTTGCCCGCGCGCAGCCACTGCCCCGCAGTCCAGGGTTCGCGACCCTCCAGGCAGGATTTGACCCACTTGCCGTCATAGATGAGCAGGTCGCGTTCATGCTGGTTTTCAAAGTCCCGTTCGTCGTAGAACTCCAGCTCGAAAAAGGGTGGGATCACGTCTCCCGGCGCCGGCTCTTCGTCGATTTCCGGATAGCCCTGCCTGGCCTTCAGCTTGTCGATATAAAACCGGGTGACGGATTCCGGGAACGCGGCCGCGATGTAGATGCGTATGGATTCACTGCGCCCGGATTCTCCCTCTTCTGCGTCTGCGGATTGAGAGCGGTATTCCGCTTCGGCCGCGGCGTTCCGCTGCGCTTCGGGGTAAACGGGGATATCTTCAAGTTTCAGGGGCGGATCTCCGGGCGCGGCGGACAGCGGGGCCGCAAGGATGGCAATCACGCAAAACAACCGGCAAAAAAAAGTCATGGTGTCCTCTCAATCAGCCGCAGGGGATGTGGCATTTTTTTTTCAGACTACACCCGCCGGGACGGAAAATCAAGGTGCGGACGGCATTTTCGGCCGGAAGCTTTTGACATCGGCTTGAATCGATGATAATGATGGCAGTGAATCACGCCTGCCTCCGGGCGTTTTTGCGCGCGAAGCGGGTGATTTTCCGGAGCCTGCCATGAACGATTTCGAAGCGGCAATCAGCCGCATGGATTTTCACTTCTTCGCCGCGTCCGGGCATAAAATGGATGTGGATGAATTCCTGCAACGGCGGGACGCCCTGCTGCTGGATGTGCGTTGTCGCGAAGAAACCGCGGCCGTATGCTTCCCTTTCGCACGCCTGTGCCCGGTGCTTGAGATTCCTCTGCATGAAGTGCCCGCGCGTATCGTTGAGATTCCCCGGGATAAATTTATCGGCGTGTTCTGCTCCTCGGGTGTGCGTAACGTGATCATTTTCGCGTACCTGAAAAGCAAGGGGTATGAACATGTTGCGGCTCTGAGCGGGGGGTATGCCGCTCTGACCGAGGCCTTGGTGCCCGGTAAACTGGCAAAGCGTATCTGCGGGTGAAGCCGTGAACACCTGGATGCTGGCGGCCGTCATCTTCGCCGTGGCCGCGCTCATGACCATGACGGGTCGCGGCGGCGGCAATTTTTTTGTACTGGTCCTGGCCCTGGCGGGTACGGGAATGCATCTGGCCGCCACCACGGGCCAGTTCATCCTGATCGTTTCCTCTTTTACGGCCAGCCTGCTGTTCGGGAAAAACCGGGTCACGGACTGGAAACTGGTGGGATTTATCGGGACCATGACCCTGGTATCCGCCTTTCTGGGAGGTTTTTTTTCCGACATCGTCAACGACCGGTTGATGAAAGTCGTCTTCGCCGCCGGCATCACCCTGGCTTCGTTGATGATGCTCAGGCCCGCGCGGAAAAAACCGCGAAACAGTTGTCATTCCGCCTTTGAGATCCGGTCGGGGTCAACATCGTATGGCGTCAATCCCCTGCTCACCGTTCCGGCGGTTCTTGCAACCGGATTTCTCTCCGGAATGGTGGGAATCTCGGGCGGCTCTTTTCTGGTGCCGCTCATGGTTCTGGCCATCGATGTGCCCATGCACACGGCCGTGGGCACGTCAACGACCCTGGTCACGGTTACGGCCGGGGCCGGATTCCTGGGCCACCTCAGTACCGGCCATTTTGACTGCAGGCTGGCCCTTCCCCTGGCCCTGGCCGGATTGATCGGCGCCCTGCTGGGAGCGCGACTGACCCTGAAAATCGCTCCCGCGAAGTTAAAACTGCTGTTTGCCGTCACTTCGCTCCTGGCCGCGGCCATCATGCTGGCAACCGTTTTTTAGCCTGCATTTCTCACAACCATCTGCGCCATTTCGCGACAATCCCTGCTTTGCCCTCATTTCTCCAGTTGCGGGAGGAATTGGCATGCAACACATGGGAAAGTTGAAAAGTGGGGGAATTCCATGGAATGAGGCATGTGACCGGGAGCCGGGAAAGGTCGTGCAATTTCTGGCTTCTACAGATACCGAAGCCCTCGGTTCACAGGCTTCGTTTCGGTAACCCGATTTTTCCGGCTACGGTCCGGACCATCGAAAGCATCACCTGCTCGCTGAAAGGCGTTTTCATGACGTAATTGTCGATCCGTCCGCTTGCCCTTGCTTTCTGGACGAGGCGTTCCAATTCCCGCATCGAATAAGCACTCAGTTCGATTGTCACGTGCCAGCCGTTCTTTATAAACACGGCGACATACTCGTGGGCGCGTCCGGGCAGCTTGTCATCCAGTGCAAGATAGCCCGTTTCAATGCCGAACTGCCCGGGCAATCCGCGTACGAACCGGGCATTGCTGTTGTGCGAACTGCGGCGGTTGCGGATATCCTCCTCCACACGAGCCTTGAAGCTGAAGCGGGTCTCGCGATCGCGATTGTACATGTCTTTGTGCCGCAATATCCTGATTTCCGGTTCGATAATAACGCGAACGCGGTTGTGCATGAAAGTCAGAATTGTTTTGCCATCGGCGGCATAGAACCGTCCATTCTTTTCCTGGAAACCCGCAGGCTTGAATGTGAAAATCTGTTGCCAGGCGCCGTCCTGGCGCAAGTGTGGATTGATTTCTTCGGGTCTGGTCCTCTCACTAACCGACATCCGCCAGCCGTCCGGCATATCCTTGCCGGTGAAAAAAAAGCCCCCGGGTCCGGAAGCCTGACCGGCTCCGGCTTGGATGGCCTTGAGTCTGCCGGCGCTTTTTTTCCAGATGGCGCTGACGATCTGTTCGCGCTGGTTGCGAATCACTTCCTGCTGCAGCTGAAGTTCGAGCCGGTCAAGCCAGAAGGCGTCGATTTTTCGGTGCAGGTCCCGCTCCAGTTTTTCCCCGATCAGTTCAGGGTTGTATCCCTTGGCCTTGATCATCCTGGCGAACATCTGGTCCCGTACCACGTAATACCCGCTGTTTCTCTGGGTTGTCGCCCTTGAGAAAGCGGTCTGTTTCGACTCGTAACTGGTGTCTCCGCGTTGCAGGTCTTCGCTGCGTGCTTTTTTATACTCTCGGTAAATCCGCTCTTCAAAGCGGGGAATAAAGTAGTAGTCGCGAATGGCTTCCAGTGATGCTTGGTAGAAGCTGAACGCGGTCAGCAGCCCATTCAATGCTGAGGGCAAGAGCTGGTCTTTCATTTTGTCGAGCGCTTTGCCCAGGGCGTAGTCATACAGATCGACCAAGGCCTCGGTGTCTCTGGCTTCGCAGAACTTGTCGACGATCTGGATGGCGAAAACCGTATCATCAATGTCATCGAGGAGCTTCGGGCTTTCGTCGAAAACCATGCTCAACGCATCTCTGCTCAAACCGGTGAAGCGGGATACTTCCTCGATCACGGTTTCCTTGTCGGGCGGATCAATGGCATAGATGGTAATCGTGAGCAGTAGAACGGCCAACACAATTGAGGTTGCTTTGGTCAGCATTCATGTTCTCCCAGAGATGAAACCGGCGCATTGATGTGGTTACCTGGGCGGTCAAATAAAGCGACGGCCTGCCTTCCCATGCTGTTTTGTGTCAAGCGAGCTGAAATCTATCAGAACGAGCGGAGGAAATCAAGTATGTTTCAGGAGTGTGCCAGTGTGTGTTTCCTGAGATCTGGTGATCATAATGTGGTGCCGAAAAGACCTGTCCACATTTTGAAGTTTGTAATTCCTTAACAGTGAATCGATTTTGGGGCTGGATCGAGCTGACCAGGGTGGAATGAGTTCCGTTGAGACGCGGGTTCGTCATGCCGCCACACCCTTGCCGTTCGTATGATGTCTCCGGGAGAGAAAATGGAAGCGGTGCTTGACGATTCGATTTTCCGGAGAGAGAATTTCTCAGCGGCCGCACAGGCTGCAAACAGGTGTCAGCGGAGTGATGAATCATGCTTGAACGGATCGATCTGTATTGTGAACGCCTGGGGTCCGGCTTCTGGGCGGAACCGGTGAATGCGTGGAGCAACCTTTTCTTTTTCGTGGCCGCCTGGTTCGCCTGGAAAGAAATCAAACGTCGGAACGTGGCGTCTCCCGGGGCGTGGCTGCTGGTTGGAGCGCTTCTGGCTATCGGCAGCGGCAGCTTCCTGTTTCATACCTTCGCCACGAGCTGGGCGGAACTGGCCGATGTGCTGCCCATCATGCTTTTTCAGTTTTCCTACGTGTGGTTGTACACCCGCGAAGTCGGTGGTGTCGGACGTGCCGGCGCCGGAGGCTTCCTGCTGGCCTATTTTGCCGCCTCCATGCTGGCGGCCCGCTTTCCCCATGTCCTGAACGGATCCCTCGCTTACGTCCCTTCTCTGGTCGTTCTGGTTCTGCTGGGGACTTATCACGCGGCGACCCGGAAAAAAGGACGTTGCGTTCTGCTGGCGGCCGCGGGCCTGTTTCTGGTCTCGCTGGCGTTCCGCACCCTGGACAATATCCTTTGCCCCTGTTTCCCCCTGGGCGTACACTTCCTGTGGCACGCGTGCAACGCGGCAATGCTCTTGCTCGCGCTTCACGCATGGCTGGCCAACCGTCCCGCTCGTCGGCTTTCACACGGCTGATGGAATACGGTATTGCTTTCTGCTGTTTTTCTGTCGTATGCTGCTGGAATCCTTGGAAGCGAATGCAGGGGAAATCATGAACAGAAAACCGTGGTTCCGGATTATGGTGTTGTTGCTGGGTTTTGGTGCGGGGTTTATGTATGCCGACATCTATGTGTCGGCCGCGCGGGGAAACAACCGCAACGACGGCTGCCGCGAGAACCCGGTCAAAGAGATCGACCGCGCCATTGCGCTGGCCAAGCCGGGTGAGGCCATCCACATTGCGCAGGGGCATTACCAGGGAACGTTCGGCATCGGATACCTGGAAAGCGATCACCCCCTGCAGCTGATCGGCAGTTATGCGGACAACTTTGAGAGCCGCTCGATTGCACGGACGCCGACGTTGTTCGAACCGGATAACGCCGCCGCGGGCAAAGCCAGGAAAGCCATGCTCAGGTTCACGCGCGCCATCGCCGGCACCCTCATCGACGGCATCGTGTTCAACATGGGCATGCGCAATGCCTATAGCTTGAACGAGGGGATCGTCCCCGGCCTGGATACCGGGCGCCTGCTGCGCGCCACGGAACGCCCCAGGAGCGGCAACAGTACGGTGGAAGAACCGATTATCCAGGTGGTCAGCGCGGCCCAGGGCGGAGACCTGACCATTCAGAACTGCGTTTTCGTGAACGGCGCCGGGTTTGCCGTCCAGGCGGGTATCCGCAGCGGCAATGTGCGCATTCTCAACAATGTGTTTGTGGGCAACCGCATGGCCGCGATTGAAGTGTACGGCACCTGCGCCGCGCGCGGCGGCCCGGGGAAAAGCGTCACTTGCGGGCAGGTGGAGATCGCCCACAACACGATTCTTTTTACCTGGAGCCGGCTCAAGGACATGCTGGATATGGGCTATGGCATCCGCGTCATGACCCGGTGCGCCTACAACATCCACCACAATGTCATCGGTGGCAGCGTGCTGGCCGGCATCGATCACACCCGCTTCAACCCGGATGAGTGGCTGCGGGTTGAGGACAACATCTTTTTCGCCAACAAGAAAGCGGATATCGAATACAGCCCGGCCAGCAATACCCGGCTCAACATCATGGTCGAGCAGTTCGGTGACCTGGCATTCCAGGCGGTGAAAGGCAACCGGCGCGTGATCCCGGGCAAACTCCCCATCAATCCGCGATACCTGGAAGGCTTCCTGAACGCCGCATACAGCGAACAGGTGGATTTCAACCCCGACTCCCAGGCCAACCTGTGGCGGGAAGCCATGGGGCTCAACAAGCAGGGGAAAATCACATCTCAGGTCACGATGTTCATGAACCGGTACCCCTGGAAGGATGCGTTGAAATTATTTGGAGCGGTTCAGGGGGCCGGCGCCCGCAGTTTCTGAACCGGCTTTGCCTCGCACTCTTTGTTTCTGTGATGACGAGACCGGCCGGGAAGTATTTATCAACTTCCGGCCGAACGGTGATGAGTAAACTTGAGGCGCGGTGATGAAGTATCCAAAGAAGCCGTGATGACTTGCGCAGAGTACGAGAACCGGATACCTGTCACCTTCTTTCAAATCCCGAATCCGCAGCAAATTCCAATGAACAAAATGAAAAAAGAAGTTGAGAGAGTTGAGGGTGGAATGGAAGTTTTTAAAAGCTCTTTGCGGATTTTTTACTTTTCACTGTCAACTTTTCACTTTTCACTGGTTGCCCGTCCCCCCTGCCTTCTGTCATCTGATACCTGACACCCCGTTTGCCTATTTTTCGCTGGCGCGTTTGCGGCTGACGGAAAAGACGCCGCGGGTTTTCTGGAATTTGCGGATGATTTTTTGCAACTGGGCCACGTCGCGGACCTCAAAAGTGATGCGGATGCGGCTCAGTCCCTGGCTCAGGGTTTCCGATTCCAGGCGTACGATGTTGCTTTCCGCCTGGGCGGTAATATGCGAGATTGAGCTCAACAGCCCGGGTTTGTTCTGAACCAGCAGGTCGTAGCGCACCGGGTAGGTGAAATCGTCGTTTTCGTTCCAGTTCACCTGCTTCAAGCGCTCGGGGATCGCGTTTCTGAGATTGGGGCAGTCCCGGCGGTGAATGACCAGCCCGCGCTTCTGGGTCATGTAGCCGATGATCTCTTCTCCCTTGATGGGCCGGCAGCAGCGCGCGAAGGAAACCTCGATATTCTGGAAACCCTCAACGTTCACCAGTCGGTATGCCGGCGAGGATTGGCGGACTTTTTTCTGCACGGCTGCATCCGGAGGCTTGGTCCGGAGTTCGGGAAACAATGTGCGCAGCGCCCTCTGATCCAGCACGCGTCGCCCCGATCCCAGATCGCGGTAGAAGTTTTCCGGATCGGAATAATTCAACCGCGTGATTCTTTCCCTCACTTCCGCTTCCGACAACTTGAGCTTGTGCCTGCGGCGGTATTCCCGCAGGGAGCGGGCCCAGATCCGCCGGCCCTTTTCTTCGAAAACGCCCAGCTCCCGTTTCTGGATGAAAGCGGAGATTTTGCGTCGCGCGCGGTTGCTGACCACGAATTTCAGCCAGTCCGCGCTGGGGGCCGCGGTGTTGCCCGTCAGGATCTCGACCACATCCCCGGAGCGCAGTTCCGTACGCAGGGGCACCAGGTGTTCGTTGACAATCGCACCGCGGCAGCGTTCACCGATTTCCGAGTGAATGGCATAGGCAAAATCCACCGTGGTGGCTCCGGCCGGCAGGTTGATGACCTTGCCTTTGGGAGTAAACACGTAAATCTCGTTGGGTTTCAAATCCTTTTTGACCAGGGTGATGAATTCGCGCGGGTCCGGGTTGTGACGGTGGGTCTCTATCATGTCGCGGAACCATTGCAGGCGTTGGTCGCTGTCCAGAAAGGCGATACCTTCCTTGTATTTCCAATGGGCGGCGATGCCCTCTTCGGCCACTTTGTGCATTTCGCGGGTGCGGATCTGGATCTCGAATTTGAACCCGTCCGGGGTCAGGACCGTGGTGTGAATGGATTGATAACCGTTCGATTTCGGATTGGTGATGAAGTCGCGCCAGCGCCCCGGGATATGTTGCCAGGCCTGGTGAATTTCGCCCATCAGCGCGTAACAGTTTTCCACGGAACCGGTGATCACGCGCAGGGCCACGAGGTCATATACGCGTTCGATGCTGATTCCCTGGCGAACGAGCTTGCGGTGGATGGAGACTTCGCGTTTGATGCGGTACTCGATCTCTCCATTGATGCCCAGTCGTTTCAGCATGCGCTGGATGTCATCGCGAACGCTGTTCAGCCGGGCGATGGCCGCGACCCGTTTCTGATCCACCTCTTCGTGAATGCGTTGATACTCCTCCGGGAACGCGTAGCGGAAAGAGACGTTCTCCAGTTCGTCCTTGACTTTGCCCATGCCCAGGCGGTAGGCGATGGGAGCATAGATATCCAGGGTTTCCCGGGCGATGCGCTGCTGTTTTTCAGGCGGCAGCGCGTCAAGGGTGCGGATGTTGTGAAGGCGGTCAGCGAGTTTGATGAGAATGACCCGGACATCCTGGGTCATGGCCACGATCATTTTTTTCAGGGTTTCCGCCTGGGCGTTTTCCTTGTCGATTTCCGAGATCTTGGAGATCTTGGTGACTCCCCAGACGATATCGCTGACTTCCTGGCCGAACTGGCGTTGAATTTCCTCGATGCTGTAATCCGTGTCTTCCACGATATCGTGCAACAATCCGGCGGCGATCGAGATTTCATCCAGGTGCATGTCGGCCAGTGTGGCGGCCACGGCCAGGGGATGAATGATGTAGGGCTCGTTGCTGGCCCGCATCTGGTTCATGTGGGCGTTGGCTGCGAATGAATAGGCTTTCTTGAGCAATTCCAGGTTGGCGTCCGCGTAGTAGCCGAGGATCTTTTCCTGGAGTTCAAAGAATCGTTTGATCATGGAAGTCACCGGCGGACAACGGCCCGCGCGTGATATACGCCAATATACTCCAAAACAGCCTGCTTGACAACTGCGGGACGCCGATAGCACAGGCGATCCGGTTGCATTCCCCCCGGTGGTGTGATAGAGTGGGGCCGCGATGAAAAGCACGTTGCTGAAGGTTCTCAAGGTAGCGGCTTATGCTGCTTCTTACCTGTTGATATTCGCCGCGGCCGTGTTCCTGACCATGAGCCTGCTCATCAAGGGTGATGAAGTTCTGGCACCGGATTTCAAGGGCAGCACGCTGCCGCAGGCACGACAGGAGGCAAAACGCAGCGGAGTGAAACTGAAATGCATCGCGGGAAATTTTGACCGGCACTATGCGCCTGAAACCGTTATCGATCAATTCCCGTCTCCGGGAGTGAAGGTGAAGGAAGGTTCTTTTGTGAAGGTGCTGGTGACATCAGAGCTCGTGGAAGTGATCGTGCCCGACTTGACGGGCCACGATCTCAAGAGCGTGGACGGCATGCTGGAAAAAACGACTTTGAAGCGGCGCCTGATCTCGTACATCGATTCGCCGACTGCGCCCGTGGATCTGGTGATCAGCCAGTCCGTGCCTTCCGGGGCCAAGGTTCCGGCGGGCACGCCGGTTGACCTGCTGGTCAGCAAGGGGGCGGCCGATATCGCGTTTGTGATGCCTGACCTGATCGGCGGCGACGCGGCCAGGGTCGTGGCTTTCTTCGAGACTCACGGGCTCAGAATCAACAACATTACGGAAGTGCCCTATCCCGGCCTGCGTCCCGGCGTGGTGATCAAGCAGTTCCCCGCACCGGGATACCGCATCAGCCGGCGCAACCTGATCGGCATCCAGGTGAGCCAATGACGCCGCTGTTCCCGTCGATCCTGTCCACGCGATATTTTGATCTGGGCGAACGCCTGCAGGCTTTTGCGGATGCGGGAATCGACTGGATCCATCTGGATGTGATGGACGGCCATTTCGTGGACAACATCTCTTTCGGCCCGGCGGCGATCGGCGCCATCCGCAGCCGCTTTGACTTTCGTTTTGATTCTCATTTGATGGTTTCCAATCCCCGGCGCATGGTTCCCCGTTTCCTGGAAGCGGGCAGTGACTGGGTATCCATTCACCTGGAAGCCGATCCGAATCCCGCGGATCTGCTGCGGGATATCCGTGACGCGGGTGCGGGACCGGGACTGGTCGTCAATCCGGATACGCCGGTCGAGATGGTTTTCCCCTGGCTCTCCCTGGTGGATTATGTGCTGGTCATGAGTGTTTTTCCCGGTTATGGCGGCCAGGCGTTCATTCCCGCGACAATCGGCCGTGTAGCCGAGCTGAAGCAGGAGATCCACAGACAGGGGCTGGCTTGCCGCGTCCAGGTTGACGGCGGCATCAACGCATCCATGGCCGCGCAACTCCACCAGGCCGGCGCGGATATCCTGGTGATGGGAACCGCGCTGTACAACGCCGCGGATGTGGGCGCCGTGGTCCGACAGGTAGTCCGTGTATTTAATGGAGATATGCAATGAAACGAATCACCTGGATCCTCACACCGATCCTGTTGCTGGGACTGGTCGGCTGTAAAGCATCAAAACCCGGATTGGAATTGACACCATCGGAGCGGGGGTCCGCGCAGGTCCTTTACGAGAAAGCCCGGGACCTGATCCGCAAAAACCCCGAAAGGGCCCGCATGCTGTTCAAGGAGATCATGCAATTGCATCCGGACAGCATTTATGCGCGTCGCGCCAAGATCGGTATCGCCGACGCCTATTTCAAGCAGGGTGACGCCGCCTCCCTGGTGGTGGCGGCCAGCGAATACCAGGAATACGTCAATCTCTATCCCAACTCGCCGGACGCGGCTTACGCCAAGTTTCAGGTGGGTGAGTGCTATTTTGAACGCATGCGCAAACCCGAGCGCGACCAAACCAATACAAAGGCGGCCATCAAAGCCTTCCAGGAATTGCTGGAACTTTACCCGGGTACGCGCGAAGCCCGGGACGCGGAAAAGCGTATCGCCACGTGTCGCGACAACCTGGCGATGCACAATTTCCGTGTCGGTTATTACAATTACAAATACGGCGCCTACAGGGGCGCTGTTCAGCGCTTCAAGTACGTGATTGACGAATTTCCCGATTTCAGCCGCAACGAGCGTTTGTTTTTTTATACCGGCAAGGCCTACATGGCCATGCAGGAGTGGCAGAACGCCTTGTCGTTTTTTCAGAAAGTGACCGGCAGTTATCCCGGTTCCAAGTACGCGCGCAAAGCCGCCAAACTGATGAAAGCGGTCGCCGGCAAATTGCAGGCAACTGAAGGTGCTGAAAAAAAGCGACCTGAACCCGCCGGCTGAGCCGGGGATTTACCTGTTTCGAACCGCTACCGGGAAAGTTCTCTATATCGGCAAGGCCGCCAACCTGAAGCAGCGCGTATTCCAGTATTTTCTCTCATCGCCCGCGCCGGTCATCGCCCGCCTGCTGGAACGCAGCCACGCGGTGGATTTCGTGCTGACGCGGGATCCCGCCGAGGCGCTGCAGTTGGAATACAACTTCATTCACCATTACCGGCCGCCGTTCAATGTACGCCTCAAGGACGACAAATCGTATCCAGTGGTTGAGATCACCATGGGGGAGGAATTTCCCGGGGTGTATTTCGTTCGCCAACCCCGTGAACACAGTTTCGCGACTCCTCCCCTGGTGGACGCGGGCAAGGCGCGCGCCATGATCGAGCTGATCATGCGCGTGTTCCGCTTGCGCAACTGCAAAGACAACGTTTTCCGTCGCAGAATGCCCTGTTTGTACTACCACATCGGGCGCTGTTCCGCGCCATGTGCTTTTCCCGAACAGCGCGACGAGTACCTCCGCAGGGCCGAGGACGCGGTGGCCTTCCTGCAGGGCCGGCGGCTGGGTGTGGAGAAACGTCTTGAAACCGTTATGCGCGAGCACGCGCGCCAGTTGCGTTTCGAGGAAGCCCAGCGCCTCAAGGAGGCACTGGAGATGTTGCGCAATTTTCCGCTGCGTTCGGTAGTGGCGGCCCGGGCCAAAAACGGCTATGACGTCATGGTGATGCACCTGTCGGCAGAGGAAGCCGCCGTGATGCGTTTCCGGGTCGAAGCGGGTCGCGCGGTTTCCAGGGATTTTTTTGTGTTTTCCACCCTGGCCGGGAATCCCGCCGCGGCCATGGAAGAATTCCTGGTCACGGATTACAAAAAAGCCAATCTGCCCGCCGCGCTGGAAGTGGATCCGCTGCCGGAGCATGCCCTGGAACTGGAACGGATGTTTTCCCGCCTCGCCGGCCGCAGCGTTCGTATTCATGCGCCCCAACGCGGGCAGCGGCGCCGGATGCTGGACCTGGCGCATCGCAACCTCGGACTCTATGTCAACCGTGATCGTTTCAGCCATGTGGCCGCGGAATTGCGGCGGCAACTCGGACTGGTCCATCTGCCGGCGCGTATCGAAGGCGTCGATATTTCGCATTTTTCCGGAAGGGAACGCGTGGGTGCGGTCGTCGTGTTTGAAAACGGCCGCCCGCTCTCTTCCGCATACCGCAACTATCTGATCCGCAACGCGCCGGCCGGCGACACCCATGCCATCCGTGAAGTGCTGCAGCGGCGTTTCGGGCGCAAGGATCCCCCGGATCCCGACCTGGTGTTGATCGACGGCGGCATCGACCAGTTGCGGGTCGCCATGGAGGTCAAGGCGAAGCTGGGTTTCCGCGCGGACCTGATCAGCCTGGCCAAGTCGGAGGAGCGGGTGTTTGCCGAGACCGGGGTGACGGCCGTGTTTCCCACCGCATCCCCGCTGCGTTTCCTGTTGCAGAACGTGCGCGACGAGGCCCATCGCCGCGCCGTCACCCACCACCGCAAACGCCGCATGCAAAAGACCTGATGCGCCCGGCTTGAAAACGGGGATTTTCCGGGGTATTCTCTCTGCAGGAAAGGTTATGGGCAATTTTTTGTTTGACGCCATTCGCGGCTTGACGGAACACCGGGTCGATTTCGTATTGTGCGGCGGACTGGCCTGCGTGCTGCACGGTTCGGAACGCACCACATTTGATATTGATATCCTTGTGCGCATGGACAGGGATAACCTGCAACGTCTGATCGGTTTTGTGCGCGCCCACCGGCTCACTCCCCGGATTCCGGAACCGGTGGATTCCCTGTTGAATCCGGAAAAACGCAAACAATGGTTGCTGGAGAAAGGCGCCCTGGTCTATACCCTGTCCGGGAAGAACGGACTGGTCCAGCTCGATGTGTTTCTCGATTACCCGATTCCCTTTGCGGAACTGTCCTCCCGGGCGGTGATCTTCGAGGCCGAGGGGGTCCGGATCCCCGTCTCTTCCATTCCGGATTTGCTTAAAGCCAAGGAAAGCATGAACGTTAAACGGCCCATGGATATTCAAGACATCGCTTTCCTGCGGGAGAAACTATCGCATGGCTGAGCAAGGGGACCGGGATCCTCGCTTTGACGGACACCGGGAATTCGATCTGAAATTCCTTTCAACCAAGGACAAGTTACTCTACATCTCTCTGCAGATCGAACTGCGCCACTACATCCGCACCCGGGTCCGGCGCGTGGATGATCCCCGCCCGGATTCCAACGCTCCCGCCAAGCCGGACCCGACCACCTGAATCACCCTCCTGGTGTAAAGGAAAAAAAAGCGATCAATCTCTTGTCGTCGTTCTGAGGCCGACAGCGGTGTCGGCAACGACGCGGTCCCGGCCTTCCTGCTTGGCCCGGAACAGCGCGTGATCGGCGCGGGCGATCGTTTCTTCCAGGTTTCTCGCGGGGGCGTGTTCGGCCACACCGGCTGACAGCGTGACCGTGATCCGTTTCCGGCCGCTGTGGATGGGTAGTGCGGCCACGGCCATGCGCAGGGCATCGGCCTTATGCAGTGCTCCGGCAAGTGCGGTCTCGGGCAGCAACAGGATGAATTCTTCGCCGCCCCAGCGGGCCGCGATGTCCTGGCCGCGCAGCCTGGAGTTGAGGCAAGCGGCGACCGCCTTCAGCTCGGCGTCGCCGGCGGCATGGTCCAGCGTGTCGTTCACGCGCTTGAAATGGTCGAGGTCGACCAGGACAACCGAAAGGGGCAGCCCCGAACGCCTCCCGCGCACCAGCGCCCCGTCGCTGGATTCCAGGAAGCCGCGGCGGTTCAGCAGTCCGGTGAGAGGGTCGGTGCGCGAGGCCTCCTCTTCGCGGCCGAAACGGTCATGCAGCGAACGGGCCGCAGCCAGGAAAAGCACGGCGAAACCCAGGATGGGCAGGCCGTGGGGCAGGGAAATGGCCCCGAGTTCCTGCACCAGGTCGGCCAGCAGACAGGCGATGAGCACCAGCAGCCCCCGCGCCACCATGTTCAAGTCCCTGTCCCCTGCCCGTGCCGCACGGAAGGCCTTCCACATCGCCCAGAGCAGCAGAATGAAGCAGCCGAGCAGCATGGCCGGCAACAGCGCCGGGGAGTCCAGAACGGTCAAGGGAGCCAGAAGCAGCAGGGACAACTCCAAGGCGCGGGCGAGGCGCCGCGGTGGATCGTTGCCCAGCGAGGAGACGAACTCGAAGATGGCGGCCGTTGCCGCCGCTACGCCCAGGGAGTTCAGCACGACGACCCAGGTTGCAGCAGTCTCCGGGTGGCGTTGCATCATGCCGGTGATGTCGACCGCCAGCGCGGCGAAACTGGCGGCGCCCAGCCAGAGGTGACCCAGACGCTCGCGGCGGCGCAACCAGAGATCGATATGGATGATGCCGAAAGAGAGGTAGATGCCGGCGCCGAAAGCCTCCCACAACTCAATGGACGGAAAGGAAAACATCATATCCATCCGCTCATCCACATTCGTGATTCTCCTGCCATCGAGTGATTATAACAATCTGTTCCGCCGTCGGGTAGCGGAATGGTCGGATTCAGGCGCGTTTGCGCAGCAGGCGCAGCACCAGCAGCCAGGCGGCGATCACCACGGCGCTGAGGACAAAGACCGGCATGCCGCCGTGGATCACGACCAGGGGAATGGCCATCGATGTCCACAGACCGCCGCCCATGAAGGGTTCGTGCAACAATTGCTTGTAACCGAACGCGGAAGGCGCCGCGGTTTCGTTTTCCGGGTCCACGGCCCTCAGGAGCAACAGACCCGTGGCGGTTACCCCCATGGATTGGCCCATTTCCGCGATGGCGCGTTCGAACCAGGCGTCCGGCAATACCCGCCGGGCCAGGAACATGACGCAGAACACGTTCCAGATGATGCCTCCCGTCACAATCAGGAGAAAGGGCAGCCATCGGGCGGTGATGATCTCCAGGCGGATGGTGCTGATGGCGGATACCACCAGGAAATCCAGCGCGGTTCCGGACAGGCGCTGCATCAGGGCGTGATCCAGGGGCACGAAGGGGATTCTGCGGAAGCGGTCCAGAAAAACCTGAACCGTCAGCCCGCCCAGCATGCAGAGTGGGAAAAGCGGGAATCCGGAAAAGACGTGCGAGCGCTGCAATGAAGGCCACAGCTGTTCGGCATGGATCAACGCCTGCTTGATGCCGAACCCGATCAACACGGCGATGCCGATCACGGCCAGGTGAAACGCCAGGCTGTCGATGGAGTCGGCGGGAACGGTCTGACGGCCGGCGATGGGACGGTGATCCGGGGAGTAGAATCCGCCCCATTCCCCGGTCCCCAGCTGATCAAGCGGCTTCAGGCGATGGGTGAAGTTGCGGCGTGCCGCCCAATTGATCAGGATGATGCCGCCCACAATGGCGGAAATCACGCCGACTGTGGCGGAGGCCAAAGCGTAATCGGAACCCTCCGGCCAGCGGAAGGCGGCGAATGTCTCCCGCAATCCGGCGGCGGTGCCGTGGCCGCCTTCAAAACCCACTTCCACGATCACGCCGAACACATCGGGGAGGCCGAACAGGGGGCCCAGAATGAAGAGCACCATCCCCATGCCCACGAGGTATTGGCCCCAGGCCACGATCTGTCCGTAGGCCAGTTGGGGGGCGGAACGCCGCCAGATTTCTTTCAGGGGTGGAATGGTCACCCCCAGAAACAGGGCGGCGAAAACAATGTTGATCAGAAACCCGGGCAGTTCGCTCCACCCCAGCGTCCAGCCTGCGGGAATATGCTGTCCCCCGGTTTGCAGGATGATCAGTCCCAGTGTGCCGCCGATGACGGAAGTGGGAATATAGAGCCGTTGCAACAGGCGGATACGGATGCGCAGGATTTTTCCCAGCACCAGGAGCAGGCTCAACCCGCAGAATGAAGTGACCGCGTCCACGCGCTCACTATACCAGTAGATGCCCGGCAAAGGCAACCGCGGCGGATTGCGCCGCTGTTCGATGCTGGTTATAATGGTGGCCGCGGCAAAGCGGAACGGTTTTCCGGAGGAAAGATGTGGTGGAAATTAAAACTCCACTGGCAGATCGCCATTGCCATGTTCATGGGGCTGGGTGCGGGCATTCTGTTCCAGGCGTTGCCGGGCGGTGAACCCGGAGGCTGGTTCTACGGCGGAATTACGGCCATGGGAACCATTTTCATCCGCCTTTTGCGCATGGTGATCGTACCGCTGATCTTTACCAGTATCGTGACCGGAGTGGCCGGAGTGGGCGACAGCCGCCGCCTGGGACGCCTGGGCTCAAAAACATTCGCGTATTACCTGGTATCCAGCCTGCTGGCGATCGTGATCGGTATCCTGCTGGCCAATGCCATCCGCCCCGGCGAAGGCGCTCGCATCGGAGCCGGTCATGATTTCGACGCCGCAGCTTTGGAAAAACCGGCTTCCATCGGGCAGATTCTCATCGATATGATCCCCCTGAATCCCATCAAGGCGGCCGCGGACGGCCAGATCCTGGGCGTTATTTTTTTCGCCATTCTGCTGGGGGTGGGGTTGAACCGGCTGGGCGGGGAGAGCCGGCGGCTGCTGGAAGGCTTCTTCCGCGCGGGTTTCGACGTGATGATGCAGATCACGGAGATGATCATCCGCCTGGCGCCCCTGGGTGTTTTCGGTCTGATGACCCAGGCGGTGGCCGGAGCGGGACTGGAGTTGTTCCGCACCCTGGGGCTGTACATGGTCACCATATTGACAGGGTTTTCCCTTCACATGTTTGTGGTACTGCCGACGCTGTTGTTTTTTTCCACCCGCCTGGATCCACGCCGCCATTTCCGCGCCATGGCGCCGGCCATCATGACCGCTTTTTCAACCTGTTCGTCCAATGCCACCTTGCCGGTCACCATGAACAACGTGGAAAAGCGCGCCGGCGTATCCAATACCGTGTCCAGTTTCGTCCTGCCCCTGGGCGCGACGGTCAACATGAACGGCACCGCCCTGTACGAATGCGCCGGGGTGATTTTCATCAGCCAGGTCCTGGCCATGAAACTGACCCTGGCCCAGCAGTTCACCGTGGTGTTGACGGCGTTGTTGAGCGCGATCGGCTGCGCCGGGATCCCCTCGGCCGGTTTGGTGGTGATTTTCATTGTCACCCAGGCCATCGGTTTCCGGGACGCCCAGGTGGGGGTGATCATCGGCGCCATGCTGGCGGTGGATCGGCCCCTGGACATGTTCCGCACCACGGTGAATATTTTCAGCGACAGCGTGGGCGCGGTGATTGTGGCACATAGCGAGGGCGAAAAGGGGCTGTATCCCGAGGCGAAGTGAACCGGCTTGCCGCCGGACGGGGTTGTGATACAATGGCGGACTGATACCGCCGACCAAGGGAGTGTTTTCATGAATCTGAAAGACAGCGCGTTTCTGTTTCCCGGGCAGGGTTCCCAGCTCGTGGGCATGGGCCGGGACCTGTTTGAGCATACAGAGGAAGGCCGCCGGCAGTTCTTGCTGGCGGACGAAGTACTCGGTTATCCGCTCAGCCGCATCTGTTTCGAGGGCCCGGAAGCGGAGTTGACGCTTACCCACAATACCCAGCCGGCATTGCTGACCGTTTCATACATTCTCTTCCGCCTGCTGGGTCAACTGCCTGCCGTCGCGGCCGGTCACAGCCTGGGTGAGTACTCCGCCTTTACCTGTGCCGGGACGCTGGAGTTTTCCCGGGCCGTGGAACTGGTGAACAAGCGCGGGCGCTACATGCAGGAAGCGGTCCCTCCCGGGAAAGGCGCCATGGCCGCCCTGATCGGAGCGGATATGGCTGCGGTCAGAGCCGCGCTGGACGAGGTTGACGGCAATGTTTCTTTGGCCAACCACAACAGCGCCACCCAGGTGGTGATCTCCGGCGAGAAAACCGCGGTGGAAGAAATCGTGGCCAGGGTGGCTGCACCCAAGCATGTGTATCTGCCCGTGTCCGCTCCCTTTCATTCCCCTCTGATGGCTCCCGCGGAAGAACGCCTCGGCGTGGATCTGGAAGCGGTCGCTTTTGCGGACCCGGCTTTTCCCGTGATCAACAACGTCGATGTCGCTGTCGTCGGGAAAGGAGATGCGGCCCGGGACGGGTTGCGACGTCAGGTTTCACGCCCGGTGTACTGGTTTGAAACCATGCGTTACCTGCTCGTGGACCTGGGCGTCGAAACCTATGTGGAGATCGGCAGCGGACGGGTGCTTTCGGGCCTGTTGAAGCGGACGGCCCGTGAACTGGATCTGCGGGTGGAGGTCTTGAATCTATCCTGCCTGGATGATCTGAAAAGCTTTGAGTCCCTTCGCTCCGGAGGTTGACAACCTCCGGGGTGATTCTATAATAAATGCGGAAAAATTCCCGGGGACCCCGGTATTCCACTCCCGGACCGCCGGTGTTTAGAGGAGATTGCAAATGGCAAGAATCGAACCTTTCAGGGGGCTGCGCCCCCGGCCGGACCTGGCCGCGAAAGTGGCGTCGCCTCCCTATGACGTGTTGAACTCAGCTGAAGCGCGGGCAATGGCGGACGGCAATCCCCATTCCTTTCTTCACGTGGTCAAGCCGGAGATCGACCTGCCTGTGGGCACCGATCTGTACGCGGACGAAGTATATGCCAAGGCCCGGGAAAATCTCCGGCGCATGCGCGAAGACAATGTGCTGATCCAGGATGATGAACCCTGTTTTTATCTCTACCGCCAGTTATGGAAGGGGCATGAACAGGTGGGACTGGTGGCCGGCGCTTCAGCCCGGGATTACCTGGACGATGTGATCCGCAAGCATGAACTGACGCGTGAACAGAAAGAAACCGACCGCATGCGTCATATCCAGACATTGAATGCCAATACCGGACCGGTTTTTCTGACTTTCAAACAACGCGCCGATGTGGACGCACTTTTTGCCCGCGGGTTACAGACCGAACCGGTATATGATTTCACCACCGCCGACGGTGTGCGTCACGTGTTTTACGTGATCCGGGATCCCGAATGGATCCGCCAGGTTCAGACGGCGTTCCGGAGCATGGAGACGCTGTATGTGGCCGACGGCCATCACCGTTCCGCGGCGGCCACCCGGGTGAAGGTCGCACGTGAAAGCGCCAATCCCGACCATTCCGGGGATGAGGAATACAACTTTTTCCTGGCGGTGATCTTTCCCCACAATCAGATGAAGATCCTGCCCTACAACCGGGTGGTACGTGATCTGAACGGGTTGTCTGTTCCGGCGTTTTTGGAACGGGTGGAAAAGGCGTTCGAAATCAGTGAGCAAGGGGATCCCGATCCACGGCAGGTGCACGAGTTTTCGATGTATCTCAACGGCAACTGGTATCGCCTGACGGCCCGCCCGGAGAGTTTCGATTCCGCCGATCCGGTGGCTTCGCTGGATGTATCCATCCTGCAGACCCGCCTTCTGGCCCCGGTCCTGGGCATCGAGAATCCCCGGACCGATGAGCGTATCGATTTTGTGGGCGGCATCCGCGGCACCGGGGAACTGATGAAGCTGGTGGATGGAGGAGAGTTCGCCGTGGCGTTTTCGCTCTATCCCACCACGATCGAGCAGTTGTTCCGCGTGGCGGACGCGGGATTGATCATGCCTCCCAAATCCACCTGGTTTGAGCCCAAGCTGCGCAGCGGTATGGTCATCCACCTGCTGGATTGAGGAGGAAGTGCATGGGAGTATTGGACGGCCAGGCCCTGGCTGAAGAAATCCGCGGCAAGGTGGCTGAAGAAGTCGTCCGCCTGCGTGAGGCGAGCGGCCGCAGCCCCGGGCTCACGGTGTTGATGGTGGGTGAGGATCCGGCTTCGCAGATCTACGTGCGCACCAAGCACAGGGTTGCCGAAAAGCTCGGCATCCGTTCCGAACTGGTCATCCTGCCCGGGGACGTTTCGCCGGCCGCAGTTCAGGAACAATTGCGGCGGTTGAACCGGGATGAGAACGTGGATGCCGTGCTGGTGCAGATTCCCCTGCCGGTTCACCTGGATACGTGGGCCATCCTGAATGAAATCGACCCGCACAAGGATGCGGATCGTTTTCATCCCCTCAACCTCGGACAGGTCATGACCGGTGAGGCTGATATTTTCCCCTGTACACCGGCGGGGGTGTTGCGCCTGCTGGACCACCACGGCATCCGGATCGAAGGCAGCAACGCCGTAGTCGTGGCCGTGGCGTTTTCGCTCTATCCCACCACGATCGAGCAGTTGTTCCGCGTGGCGG
>OBLN01000051.1_pt1 | contig 40928 bp, 56 predicted proteins | sample 1519301 | NCBI WGS metagenome assembly OBLN01 (sample SAMEA2452533, study PRJEB22499) | sediment metagenome | reverse complement strand
TGATCTCAAGCGCATCCTCGATACCTCTGCGCCACTCAAGGAGTCCCGCGTGGAGGACTTCCTGCGTCACGCCTACGACCGGCTGTTCGATGAGGGGGCAACGGGGCGCTAGTGATTCTTGCGAATACCCTGCTATAATTGGCGCATGGCACGAAAACTCACCACACATGCACCTTTCCAGATTGTCCGTCTTGGCCGCAAAGAGGCCAACGATCAGGTGCGCCAGGCTGTCGCCAGCGTGACCCTTGAAGGGTTACGACCCTCCAAACGCTCGGTGCAGCTTGCTCACTTTGTCGCCGTCGGCCAAATATCCTCTGAGCAGGCGATTGAAGCCCTACGCGGCTACTATGCCCGTCGAGCCTGATACCTACCACAACTCGCACGTCTTCGTAAACAAGCTCGGTATCACCGACTCTCAATGGCTGCACCGCGCAGAGGCGGATTTCAGTCTTATTCGAGCCGAGCAGTACCGTAACCACCCCCTCCCGGCAACTTTCGACCTTGAACATTTGAAGGCGATTCACCGGCACCTTTTCAGCGATCTGTATGAGTGGGCCGGGGAGATTCGCGGCTATGACATCAGTAAGGGGTTCTGCAGATTTGCCGAGCATGAGGAGATCGAGAACCATGCCAATAGGCTCTACTCGGACTTAGCCACTGAAGACTACCTCGTTGGGCTGCGCCTGAAAGATATTCTCCCACGCCTTGCCTACTACTACGACATAACCAATCGCATACACCCTTTCCCTGAAGGGAATGGCCGCACGCAGCGCCTTTTCATTGAACACCTTGCCGCCAATGCGGGCTTTGAGGTGGACTGGAGCAAGGCCCAGGCATGGCAAATAGTAGAAGTGGCTACGCAGTCCTTTGCGGGCAGGCTGGAGCCTACCGTCTTTATGTTCGAGGAGATCACCCGTGTCATGGACCGAGGTGAGAACTGGGCTTTAATCCCCTGACACCCCCCCTATCCAGGGGGCCCACGCCTCAAGATGGGCTCCACCAGGCTATCCGGCTCCCAGGTCATACGCATGGCCACTGCCGCCTGCGCGAACAGTTCCGCCCTGATGTGATAGTCTACGTGGTTATAGAGCCTGTTGTGGGTCCGATAGAGCCGCTTCAGGCCAGTGGCCTCCTTCAGCACCCGCTCCACCATCTTCATATCCTGCTCCCAGTGGGACATCCCCCGCTTCCACCAGCTCATTCTTAGCCCACCGTGGTAGAGCCGGATCACGCGCTGCTTTTGGAAGATGGTGTAGGAGAGGGTCCGGTCAGCCATTTCGCGTTACTCCATAGCGTTGGCGGATGAACTCACCCAGGCACTCAACTTCCCCCGGATGGTACAGGTTGAACACAGGGACACCCCACCGGCTGGCCAGTGCAATCGCCTGCCCAGTACCGCCCGTGCGCCGGGTCCGCTCCGCCTCGCACCGCGCCCCGTCGGGGGTGTAACAGAGCACGAAGTCGGAAGGGTCATCGAGGAGCTTGCCAAGCACCTGATGGGTGTTCCGGGCATGGAAGGGTAGCGCCTTCTGCCCCAGTCGCCGCCCGGCCGGGTGGACCTCATAGGCGATACGGATCGCCTCTGCCGTCGGGTGCTGCAGGAGCGCCTGCTGACGACCGTTGAAACCGGGGAACGGTAGGAATATCTCCCGCTGTGACTCAGGCGTGGCCTCCTCGAACACGGTGTCCATGCCGTTGGCCCCGCCGGAGCGCATGGTAAAGCCCAGTTCCGCCAGCCGCCGTCCGAGCCGATAGGCCAGCTCCGCCACCCGGTCAGGAACATCGCGGGAGCCGACCCCGGTGTAAATGCGGCGCACCGGCCGCGAAGCGTCTTCCTCGCGCCAGCGCAGGGCATACTGTGCCCAAATCTCGGCCACCTCGGTCGCGTGGCAGCGCTTGGGCACGCAACTGCAGGCCAGCTTGCTCTGCTCGGTCAGGCCCCTCATCGCGGTGAGGATCACCGGGTCACCGGCCTCGATGCAGTCGATGAGGTAATCGTGGAACTGGTCCACCGCTTCATCACGGGTCAGCTCCGGGCCGACCTCGAAGGGGTTCCCCAGGGCAGTGCCCCGCCCGACGTAGACCGCGCCATCGGGCAAGCCCTTGCCGTGGTAATGATGTCGGTTGAGCACTTCCATGGGGTTATGACTTCAGCTCATCGGGGATCGGGGTGAGGGTGACCTTGACGGTGCCGGCATCACTGGTGAACTCGGCATCGCTCCCACCATGGTAGGCGACGGCGATGATGGTCCTGCAGAGCACCTTGGCCAGCTCCTCGGCACCGTGCTCCTCGGCAAACTCTGTAATGCAGTCGCTCAACTTGCGCTTGTCTTCGGATAGCTTTGACATGATGACCTCGATAGATGTTTCTTGAAGAATTGTACTGGAAGGAGTTGCCCGCCGCGCCCGGCACGCGATGTGCCGGGATGGGCCTGGCTGACGACGGAGATTCCGCCGGTCGATGCCCTGTAATCGGAGGCGCGATACCCAGGTGGGTACAGCTTGTAATCAGTCATCGACTGCTGCGGTTTTTATGCTGCCTTTCTCCATGGCGTGATCACGGGCACTCACAGCTAATCCCACCCTTGTTATGGCCAGGGCTGCCTTCTGGTCGTTTGGGTTCTTCAGAAGCGCTGGGGTTCGGACCCGTTTCGCTTCACACGCTTCCAATTTCTCATGGGTCGCCAATAACGCAACCCCCTCTCCAGGGACATCTGAAGCGATTTCATCTACAGCTCCCGGATATGAACTTCTCATTCATACCAGGCGCGTGCCCAGGGCTTACCAGGTGTTGATGAGACAGCTATGAATATGTTCAGCATGGAGAAATGCGGTAGTGTTCCGGCCCGGCGGCGAGCTACCAGCACCACTGGGCCGTCTCGACTCCCTCGAAGTGGCCTTGTCCCGTTCGGGATGGACAAATTCGCTGTTGCCAGGCGATTTGCCAGGCGGCCAGGCCAGGCTCGCCTGGTAACCAGGACATCCGTTTTGGGTAATTATGTTTTGCTGAGACACAACAACAGGACAGGCTCACCTGATGAGCCACCCGGATGAGCCCGGAGGGGCGAACGAGAGGTTGTTGCGTTCATCTGTAACGCAGGAGTGTTATCGGCTGCCAGGCGTGCCTGGTGGATGTCCAGGGCTACCAGGTGGTTCTGTGAAACCCGCGTAAATAAAGGCTTGCACGCCGATCAGGGATTCGGTATCTATGGGGTCCGTACAACGAAAAGGAGTAGATGCGTGACTCAAGATGATCTGTTGACCAAGGTTGCCGAAGAGGCAGATATTTCCAAAGCCGCCGCCAGGCGTGCTCTCGATGCCCTCGCCGGCACCATCGTCGATGTCGTCAAGAACGGCGACTCTGTGAAGCTCTCCGACATTGGCACCTTCTCGCGCTCCGAGCGTGCTGCTCGTACCGGCCGTAACCCCCAGTCAGGCGAAACCATCAATATCCCGGCCTCCGCCGGAATCAAGTTCAAGATGGGCAAAGCCGCCAAGGATGCGCTGAATCCGTAGCCTGCGCCCGGCTGAACGCACAAAGCCCGCCTCGGGGATGCCCTCCTCTGGCGGGTTTTTTGTTGGTATCCTAAAACACCATGTACCGCGACCCGATGCTGCGGAAGCAGCTCACATCAAGAAATGACCTCTATGGTGACTTGGCGCAGATCCTCTGCGACATCACCAGCGATGTGCTATGGGAGGGAACAAGGAACTGGGTGTTGGAGCGAAAACCCAACGCCACCTTCCGTGCGCGGGTCGGTAGCGGTAACAAGACCTACTGCTCCAGCGATCCTCACGGCAACTTTGTCATCACCTTCGGCCGGGTGATGATCTTCCGACAGTTTGACCCGAACGATGCAAGATTCTGGACCCACGGCAAGGAGATTGTGGACAGGGGGTATTTCTCCGGCGAGCTGGACCTTCCCCAACTGTTGGCCCAGGTAACCTGCCATGAGTACGCCCATCTGGTTCAGGTCATCAAGGGGTGGCGCTACAACGGCGCTATGCACCCACCCGAGTTCTATCGCGTCCTCGACCGGATGCACGAGGGTGGTTCCGCCGACTTCGTTTTAGCCGAGATCGAGTCTCGCTGCGGCGCTGCGGGTGTTCCACTGGAGTTTTGTACCGAATTGCGTCCTGAGCGGACGAAAGAGGATTTTCCGGTCGGGGAAACCGTGTGGTTCACGGAAGGGGGCGGCAATGTTGTCGTCGGTACGGTCGTCAAGCATCTACGTAAGCGCGTCGAGGTTGAGGAACAGGATACCTCCCGAGACTTAAAGCGTACCTATCGCATTACTCCATTTCACTTGAACTTGGGATTGCCGCCGAAGTAGAAGGGGTGGCGAGCTTGTCACTCTTCTTGCTTGCCCGCATTTTTGCTTGAAGGTTATACCAGTACGCCTGTATCTTTGGGGAGTGGCCACTTCGCCCGAGATACATCGGCCAGATTGCAATATTGCCGCAGCGGTACTCCAGCCGGTCATCATCATACTTCAGCTCGGCACCTTCATCACCACAGTCGTCGATGCCTACCTCCTGCAGCACCGAGGCACCTACCCAACCGGCCAGCCCACTGCCGGAATTGACCCAGTACAGCCTGTCGGCCCCGGCAATGAGCGCCCAAAAAAAGAAACCAATGAAGAACGTGTTCGATAACATCTTCATGTCTGACTAAATATCCCCTTCCTGCAGGTATCGTCCGTGGCCGTTCTCCTCCAGCCATTCGAGAGCGTGAGCCTTATTGAGAAATGAGGCAACAAACTCCTCAGACAGCTCACGGGTATCACCATAATGTACGGTGATGCCGTAGCGTGCCGCAATGGCATCGAGACTCCCCGTTATTCCGTTCGGGTGAGCTTTGACGCCTTTGGTGAAACTGTAGGGTGACTTGACCTCGGTTCGCGTGGCCTCGATACACAGGCACTTGTAGCGAAATGCTGACAGGCGCTCCATTTCTGCGAGAAACCGCTGCCGACTACTCATTAGACTTACCACCAGGTCGTTCAGAGTCTTCCGCTCTACACCGATGAGGTCTTCATATCCCTGAACCGAGTAATCGGCTGTCTTCAGTGCTGACGGCTCGACAGCACCCACCCAGTTACCGAATTGCTCGAAGGTATAGGGCCGTTGTTCTCGGGTATCGACGATCACCGTCGGCAGTGGGACCAGCGTAGTCGAGGAGCGACCGTTTCTTTTTATTGTCAGCTTGGACTTAGTGGGGGCGACTGTTGCCATATTACTTGCCTTTTCAGTCTTCATTACTCGGCCATTCCTGTTTGCAGCCAGGTCTGTGGCAGCGCAGGTGCTTGGGCACTGTCCCGGCGTCACAGACACTATGTTCGTCAATGAGGACCGCATTGGAGTTGCAGGCGGGCTTGTCGCCGTTGACCACATGATATACTCGCGCACGACCCGGCGAGGCGTACCAGCTCGCATCACGTAGTCCGGCTTTTACCCCTGCTCCCTCATTCATGCTGCACCTTTTTCCTATTTTTCTTTCTCTTCTCCCGCACCGGGATTTGCTTCTTCAAGCCGCTCTTCGACGAGTCGCCGGTAGATCACCTTGATTAGCGCATCCGCTCGGCTCTGTATGTCTTCTGATAACAGCTCCGCCTCGAACCTGCCCAGGAACTCGGAAGCCATCGCTCTGGCCGAGGGCTTCTCCTGGTAGGCAATGGTTCCGATGGTATCCCTGATGATGTCATCCCACACATGGTTGATCTCCCAGTCCACGGACTGGCGCACGCTTCTCTGCCGGAGTGGATCTCGGATAACCAGGGCCTCACGGATGTCCTGCTCGATGTGGTTCCCGTGGAGGGAATCGAGCTTTGCCAGGGCCAGTATCATCGGGATGGACTCTTTGTAGCGCTCTGGCTTGACCAATCGTTTGTCCAGCACTTTCTTGGCCTCTGCCCGGCGGGCTGCCTGCCGCTTCTCTTCGGCCTTCTCGCGTTTCTTCAGCTCCTTCTTGGCCAGCTCCGCTGCTGTGCCCAGCCTGTCGAGAATGCCGGCTGCAGCTTGGAGGGTGTCTGCCTCAGACTCGGACAAATACGGGGAGGTGGCGAATCCCTTTACCGTGGTGCCGGCACGCCGGGCCTTGGCCTGCTGCTTGCGCTGGTCGTCGGATTTGTTAAAGAGGGAGTCACACGCCATCCCTTCGGTCATCTGTGCCACGGTGAGCTTCAGGTCGGGTGGGACCGTATCCTCGCTGTAGCAACCCGGCGCGTTGCAGTAGAGCCTGCGATTGCCGACACCCCCGATCAACCGTCGGGGTTTACCACACTTGGGGCACTTATAGGTAAAAGTCATGTCTGAGTCGTTCATTCTATCCAGTGCTTGGTGGGCGTCACCACCTCTTTATCACCTATGTAGCCATCGCAGCCCACTGCATCAGGGAGTAGTTGGTGTGGGACAAATGCGTTCTTGTGGTACTCACCGTCGTGTCTTTCGCAGTGGCGGATCAGTGGGCAGTCTATAAATGTGCCGTTGCACTTGTCATTATCCACCCGACGCAGCCAGTTCTGGTCGAGTTCTCCAGAAGTACCCTTCGCATTACGTCCCAGTGTGCCTTGATACTTTCTTGGAGTGTCGGTTGTGATTCCATCATCCCTCCAGCTCGTGTGAGGCACGGGCCAGCTTGACGACCCGGCGGGCCTTCATCTTGAAACCAATGAAATATGTTCCGAATAGACTCAGCAGGATAATAACCCCGGTGACCTCGGTGCCCGAGAACAGGTTGAGCACCAGGGCGATTAGCGAAAAGATGGTCCCGATCAACATCATCGGTGCGAGTGCGCCGTACTTCTCCAGTTTCGCCCCGGCCTTGACCAGCTCAAAGGCCCGCTCCGGCGAGTAACCGTCCTCGAACAGCTCTTCCAGCGTGCTGTCGCGCTCCACGCCCTCCAGAGTGTAGCCGAATTGTTTCTTTTCGTACTGCTCGAACTGAGCAAGCCAGTCATCCCAGTTCTTTGCCTCGCTCATCGCGCCAGCTCCCCCCATGCTTCGTCGAGGATCATCATGCGTCTGTTGTGCCCACGGGGTACACGGTCGAGGTGATCAAGCCCTGTACGGGTATCCTCGGCACTCAACTTCCGGCGCAGCGCCTTTCTGACGACCTGCCGGGGCAGAAATCGCACGCCGCGCCTATTCAGTTCGGCTCTTTGCAGCTCCTCGGCGGTACGGCATACATACTCATGGTGCTCGAAGTCCTCCGCATGCTGCGTTACGGTATGTCGGACAGTACCAGGGCGTGCCATACTGGCCAGATGTGCCGTGAAGTCTCGACGGCGCTTGGCCAGTTCCTCTTCGGTGTTATCTATCTGTTCCATGGGTTAGCTCCTATACCCTACCTTATAATGGCTGCCACACCCAATCCGGTTAGTACGGCAGAGAGCGCAAAAAACAGATTCACAGGTTCCAGCCCGAGAAATGCGGCGATCAACGAGCTTGCTGCCATCACGGCAGCTCCAGGGAACAGTAGATGCTTCGCCCACCGTGCTTCCTGTTCGCTCATTCGCAGATTTTGCTCCTGCCAATCCATTATCTCGATACTCCTTTGTCGCTCAGGAGGTAGCGCCTCCATCGGGTTATGAACCACCCATAGGCGAATGCCACAACCAGCCCCACGCTTATTGTCGGTATCTCCAACAAGGACGGGAGGATAATGAAGGCAGCACACCCGATATAGACAATGCGGAAGTGGTCCCGCCAGAACAGCCACTTGGTCCCCTCATCGACTTCAAAGATGCGTGGCGTGACGAGCTTACTCACGAACCAGAAACCGATCTCCCAGTCGTGAATAAGCAGCTTTCAGAGTTCTTGCTTCTTGGCTTCCTTATCCATCACCCTCACCCATTCTTCGTGATTAACGACTGATCACATCGCCACTCATGGTCGATACACTACCTGCAATAGCTCCGCAGTTCACGTCCCCGGACATGGTAGATACCGAGCCTTCCACGTTACCGCACACAACATCCCCGGACTGTGTTTTCACTTGCCCGGCACTGCCTTTCACATCGACCCGCTCACAGGCATCGACTGAAACGGAGGAAACATCCCCTTCCACAGCGATGCTGATTTGCTTGGCGTCCGGCGTAACATCCTTGCCATCAACGATCACCCGCCCATTGCTTACGACGATATTGTGGCCGGCGATGATGTTGTTGCTACCATTGATTCGGATTGTACTCATCAGGGTTACCTCTCTCAGATGTTGAACGTGCTTACTTAGCCAGCGGCTTCCATTCTGTAGGCTGTACGGACGCTACACCATCCTCATTCGACGCCCAGCACACCCCGTCTGTCCAGCAATCAGGCGGTTCCTGCTCCTCGGTGGCAAAGGCCCAGGTGCCGCATTCATTCCCGTCTTCATCCACCAGGCCATCGACCCACATGAGGATGTTGTCGCTGCCGTGACCGGGGATCTTCGCCTGAAAGGCTGTCCCGTCCCGTGGCGCGGTGTCCATTGGCTGCCAGTTGTCGTTGCTCACTGCTGACTCCTTCATAGACTCAGAATCCCTCAAACTCGGGCAGCTTCTCAAACTGATCGCGGGTGAGCCACACATCGCTGACGACGTACTCTTCATCGCTATTATGCAAGTATTCTTCGGCATCAGCAGGCTCCATGACGCAGAAGGTGCCGTCATGTTCAACCCGGACAAACCTTTCTGTATGGAAGTCCTCACAACCACAACCAGGGGCGTGGTCGCTGGGCGGATATTTACCGCCCCGTGTCTCTTCCCCGGTTCTCACCATACCTGAACAGTTACACATAAACCCTCCTTTACGCTGGCTTGTCTGTCTTACCGGCCTCTGACGTGCCTGACAATGGCCAGGCAGTTCTCGCAGTCAACCCTCTTTGATGTCTCCTCGGGAGGATGGCTTGCAGAGTGTTCGTCTACTTCTAGCGCATCCCCGCAAAGCGTGAAATCCCCGACGGCACCTTCGTAATGCACCCGTGTCTCACCCGTCTCGGCGTGGGTCATTTTGAAACGTCGCATCGCCATCGCTCACCCCACAACGTTCAGCTCGAAGACGTGGAAGACCAGCATCCCACCATGAAGGTGCGCGGTGCCAGTGAATGTCATGGGCCTGTCCGGTACGTCATGGCCCGTTCCGAAGCTGACGAAGTGGCGTGTCTCCTTCTCGACCTCTGGATCGACCAGCGCCCACATGCAAATCTCGTCTCCCTGCTCGCGTACAGAGAGCAGTTGAGCGCCCTTGGGTATGTCGTGTGAGTACTGCTGAGTACTGCGGCTTCATGGTGTACTTCCAGATTGTCTTCATGCGGCACTACCCCTTGCTTCTACCTCTTCCGTTACTCCACCACGCTCACCCAGCGGATTTTACCACTCAAGGGGTGCGTGTCCTGCCGGTGCCGGGAGGGCCGCGACCAGGTGCCGCCGGCACTCACCCTGTCCACCTTGAACCCCGAGGCCCGCAGGCTGGCCCCGTCCTCCTCCCCGGACAGGGTGTAGGTGATGATCCGCTGGACCGCCTGCCCCAGCTCCCGGTTGCGCTGGCGCACCGCCCGGCGTACTGCCCCGTAGAGCTTGCTGCAGGCATTACGGCTGCCATCGGTCACCACGCGAGTGATCTCCACCGTCTGCCCATCATCCAGGTGTCGGGCAACCGGGCGGGAGACAATAGCGTACCCTCTGACTCGGACATTATCCCGCACCCCTATCGAGAACAGGTGGCCGACGACCGGCCGGTGGTGGCGATGATGCTCCAGCACGAAAGCATTGGCTTGGCCCAGGGGAGCAGCGAATACTTGCAGCTTACCCTGCAGCGGCGGGATGGTGACCTCCGCCGGGCGCAGGAAGGCCTCTTTCGTTCCTGCGTCCATCTTGGCACAGAGACGACTGACCCGGTTGAGGACTGTGGGAGCCATTATCCCCCGCTCGATGCGCTCGTGGAGGAAAGCCAGATACCCGGTGTTGCCGTGTTCAGGCTGCACTCGCCTCGGCCTCTTCCCGCAGATAGAAGGCGGCAGGTAACTCGATCAGGCTGTCTGCCGCCTCTTCCAGCAGAGATACATCTACCTCCTTGCCGAACTTGGGCGTTTCAAAGCCTTCGCCGCAGAACAGCCACCGCTGATCGGTCCCGAAGAACACTTGGTTGACCTCCGGGTAGAGGCTGTTTACGTGCCGCAGGGCTTTCTGGACCTTCTCCTTTACCACCTCGTTCGAGTCGTTCTGTGTCTCCAGCCCGGACTCACGCATAAACGCTTTCGCGCACTGGGTAATGTCCACATCGTCGAACTGACGGTTCTCGACCTTGCTCACCAGGTCACCGGCAAGCTCGATGGCTTCCATGACACCGATCCCCTCGCCGGTCTGCTCATACACATGGCTGCCCAACATGAGCCCGGCACACTCCAGCACGCCCTGTGTGTAGGCCGCATTCGGTTCATCGCATGTTTCGCAGCGATCTAATGCCGCAGAGAGAATACGTTCCACTTCCACCTGCATTGCTCTACTCCTTTTCATGTCGTTATTTAGCTGCATGGGAACACCTTCTCATGGGTTGCTCTAAACGCAATAGCGGCCACCGCCGGGCTTGAATTTTCCCGCGCACGCGGTACATTGGGTGGTGTATCGGGGTGGCTACGCCATTACCGATAGGGTTGCGGATACCCCAGGTTGAGCCGACCGACACCGCCTACACACGACATCACCCAGTTCTCGTACCCATGACGAACCATCGGGTGTGCTTAAACGGCTCCGCATCCGACGGAGAATGATCATGGAGTACACCGTTACCTCCCTCAAGAAAACCGCCAAGGCGGTACGCGAAGCCCTCAAAGAGCGGGGTATAACCGTCAAATCCGCTGCCACTCGAAGTCTTTGGGCCTATACGCTCGCCGGTCACCAGAAGTTTGAATCCCTCGTCGAACAGGCACGCAGGGATAGTTATATCAGTCTGCTGGCAGATCCCACCCGGATGGTCGAGTGGTGCGAGGCCCGCGAGAAACCGATCACCCGCGATGTTGCTGAATCGCTCATCAATGAGGTGTTGGGTGATCAGGAGTTTCCGCCCCGCCCTCAGTACCGCACACCGGGAGGCTTGACGGTCAAGGTCTACGACAGCGACGCATACCCGGCATTTCAGCACTACCCTTCCCAGGACAGGCCTCAGCGGGCATTCGTCCGTATGGATAAAGACGGTTATGTGGATGTCGGCTACGACCTCTCTTTGGATGGTAATGTCGCACCAGAGGAACAACGGCTCCTCACGCTTACGTGGGATATTCTCCCGGAACTCAATGGCGAGGACATTAACAATCTTTTGCGCCACCTCGCGCCTTTCCTCGAACGTGTCCATGCCGGACATAAATACGAATGGGACGGTCATGCCGTGGTAGGCCAGATAACCGAGGAGGCGTTCGATGCCTATACGACGATCACGGAGGTGTTGATGGATATTGAGCCCACCTATCCACCCATCACGGTGGAAACCATGATTGCGCGAGGTGTGGACCTGAAGAGGGTCTGGCTGCCTCAGATGTCGCTGCAGCAGGTCGTAAAGACCTTACAGACTGGCAGCACCCCCGTGGTGGGTATGGTGGGCGATGTGCGTGACGGCGTGATTTATCTGGCGCGCATCATGTTCAACGGTTCCCCCGATGTTCCTGAGCATATCGTCGCAGCTCTGTTTGAGGAGGGTGAGATAGGTTTCTCGGAGTTGATGGATTACTGCCAGCGCACTGGCCTCGAATTTCCGATCACCCCACCAGAAATGAAGTTCGACGAGGACACAGAGGTGTACGTGGTCGAGGTTCCGCGTACGGGCAGCCCGAGCGCCTTTGCGACAACCCGAGGGGAGCTGGTCAAGATCGCACTGGAGGTCGATGTGTTCGAGTACGACTATTTCACCCCTCACTCTGCCGAGCAGGCTTTCGGTGAGGACCGGGTGGACTGGCCAGAGGGTTTAGAGGTGATGCTGGCCGAATATCCCTATGTCATCCGACGGAGCCTCCCAGGTGGCATCGAACAGCTCTTCGCCCCTCTGACTGCAGATTCGCTATATGACAGTGCGCTCAATGTGCTGGGTTCCGAGTTGAGTGCGTTTCACGCTTTTGATTCGCTCGATGCGCTGGAGGCCTTCGTGGCGAACACACGCAGCACCGAGATAAGGGTGGCGGCGGCGCACCTGCTGGCAAACTACCGTAAGGTGGTTGGTATTTAGTCTGATGCAGGCCCGGACGCACAGAGGTCCGGGCTTCTATTGCGATTGTGTTCGGGATGAATACAATAGCGACCCTTCCGACCACTAAAGAGGAGTATCGTGATGCGTAAAAAGCGAAAGCAAACCATCAGCCTCCCGACACCGAAGCGGCGCAATCCGCTGCACCGGGAGCTGGCTATGCGAGGGCATAGTGTTCATGTGGAACAAAAGAAGGCCAAGCGCCAGGCGGCGAAGAAAGCTATCCGCCGGGAGATTGGTTATCAGAGCGTGGTCGTTGCCACTGCGTTGTGATAACCGATTTCCAGCCTACTTGAACAGCTCCCCCTGCCCTTCCGCGCTACATCGGCGCGACATCCCTAACTCTTCCCGCATTGCACGGCACCAGGCCTTGTAGGGATGGTTCCTGCGCTCGCCAAACGGGTAGGCCTTTGTGCAGAGTCTCCTCAATTCTTTCCGATCAGCGTCAGGGTGTTGCAGCTTGACCTGTGTAATAACCGCCTTGGCCCGGTCATACCAGCTTTGGGACATCGTTCACTCCTCCTGTGTCAGAGTCGAACCCATATCACGGCCCCTTGCGGGTGCCGGTAGGGTATGGGGCTGGTGAACTGCTCCACCCCGTCCAGTACCCATGCGTGATTCCACTTCTCGGCCAGGTGTTCATTACCCCGGTATGGAACCCTGTGCTTTTGCTCGTTATGACGCCACTGCTCGATAGTGAGCGGGCCGATGCTGTCGGTGAGCGTGGCAGCGCCCATGACATGACCGGAACCGGCCTCTATCAGTCCGATGCGTCCTCGGACAGCCGTATGGCGCGACCGCAGCTCCCAGGGCTTTGCCCCCGCAAAGATCATGTCCAGCCATTCCTTGCGAACAATCAGAGCGCGGTCGAAGTCCATAACACGCTGCTTATGACGCCAACTTGACGGCGAAATAGTCAACTCGCGTGATGCGTGCCTGTATGTTGCAGCGCTCACAGCCGATCAGTCTCAGGTTGAGTGCGCCGCAGGAGACGCTTTCAACCACACCCTTCGTACCCGGTGGAAACACGCCAAGGCCATTGCCCATTTCACGGACGGTGACGATCTCCTTTCCCACCCAGTCGCCGGCACGCTTCATCCCGTTATATCGGTCTTTCGCCATCTTTGTGCCTCCTTTATCCCTTGATGTTGAGAATGGGGCGGACGTGGGCCACTACTTCCACCAGGTCTTTTTGCTGCTCCATGACCTCGAAGATGGACTTGTAGGCCAGCGGGCACTCATCCAGGGTGCCTTCCTCGGTGCGGGCAACAATGTCGGCGTCAGACATAATCTTCTTGAACTCCTCGACATCGAGCTGCCGCTTGGCCTCCTTGCGGCCCATCACCCGGCCCGCGCCATGGGATGAGGAGTAGAGCGAATCGGGATTACCCTTCCCCTTCACGATGAAGCTGCCGTCGCGCATGTTGCCGGGGATCACCCCCATCATGCCTTCCTCGGCGTGGGTGGCACCCTTGCGATGAATCCACACCTCCTTACCGTCCACCTCGCGCTGGGTGGCGTGGTTGTGATTGCGGTTGATCATGGAGGTCAGGAACGCCTCCTCGGCGGGCTCGCAGAACTTCATAATGGCCTGCTCGACCCGCAAGATCATTTCCTTGCGGTTATCCAGGGCATACTGCAGCGCCCAGTTCATGTCGTTGATGTACTCCTGACCGGCATCTGAGTCCACCCGCAGCGGATAGTGCCCCTCACGGGCCCTGCCGCCTCCGGCCAGTTTCATGTAATGGGTAGCGATGCCGTGACCAATGCCGCGAGAACCGGAGTGGATCACCACCCATACCCCGCTCTTTTCATCGGCACCGACCTCGATGAAGTGGTTCCAGCCGCCCAGTGAGCCCAGGGCATACTGCCAGGCACGGCCCGGCTTGCGCTCGGACAGAGCAACCTTGCGTCCGGCTTCGGTCAGGTCGTTGATGTCCAGCTCGGTGGCATGTTCGGCCGACTTGGTGTTGACGGCGAAGCCTACCGGAACAGTGCGGTAGATTTCCTCGTAGATGGACTGAGCGTGCTGTTTAACCTGCTCCGGCTCCACCGGTACTTGAATGGCGCACATCCCGCACCCGATGTCGAAACCGACCCACGCGGGGATAACAACCCCTTCGGTGGCTACTACCCCGCCAATCGGCAGTGAGTAACCCGCGTGGGTATCCGGCATCAGCGCCCCTTTCAGGGCAAAGTCCATCTTCATGGCCGAGTAGAACTGGTCGAGCGCCTTGCCCTCAACATAGTCTGCGTAGATATGGTGTTCTTTGTTCATCTATCTAACCTCCGGTTTATCCGTTACCACCCTCTCATGGAACCGGCAAAACGCAAGCGCGATTCTAGGTCGTTTCAGCACCTATTTCCCTGAGTGGTCAAGGTTAGCCTTGGAAGGCGGCAGACTGGTTCACGGGACATACCTCCCCTTTATCAAGTCTCACCGCAATCAATACTGGTAACGCAGGGAACCCTGTAGCATAGCGCTGCAGGGCTCCCGTGCAGCTAGGGATTACCAGATTCGCTGCAGCTCTCCTTTCAGTACCCTTCCCAATGAGCACTTGCGGCCACTGCGGTGGTCCGACACCCTTCCGTCCTTCTCTCGGTAGGTGCGTATCTTGTCCCCGCGCTGGCCACTGCCGAGCTGTCGCCGGCGCTCGCGGGCGCGGGCCGACTCTGCTCGGTGCAGGTGGTACTGAGCCACACGAGTCTCCAGCAGCTCTCGGGCAACCCGACGGTTGTGATGCTGGGACTTAGCTGCCGCCTTGGTCTCGATGCCGGTGGGGATATGTCGCATCACGACGCAGGAATCGGTGGTGTTGCGATGCTGACCACCAGGCCCGGAGTCGCGGGTGGTGAACACCTCGATGTCCTTGTCGGACAGGCGATAGGCACCCTTGACGGGCGGCTCCAGGACAGCGACGGTGACCGTGGAGGTATGCACCCTCCCCTTCCTTTCGGTGGGAGGTATTCGCTGCCAGCGGTGGCCACCGGCTTCAGTGAGTAAGGGACGGACGTGGTGGGGTTCGCCCTCGACCGAGAGCGTGAGGAGCGTTCAGCCGTGCTCGGCGGGGACAGATTCGATGATGTCGGCCTTGAGGTTGTGCTTGGCCGCGAACTTCATGTAGATGGAGGCCTGTTGCTCGACGAGCAGTTTGGCATCCATACCGCCCTCACCGGGCCGGATTTCGACATGCACTTTCATGGTTGCTCTCCCTTGAGTCTGTCTTGCGTTTACCGCTTGCCGTGGCAAGCTGATGGGCAGTGTAGCAAAGGTTCTGCCGGACACAAGTGAGCAAGGAGATATTTTCGGTGTCTACGCCCAAGACAAACACAAAAGCGATTGAGCGGTACATCCAGGCGGTGAGCCTGTACCAGCAGGAGGGGCTGTTCAACCCGTGGGCCGAGGTGTCCCCGGATGAGGCAGACCCCCAGCACGGGGCCGCCAGGCGCATCGAACGGCTGCGGGCGCACCTGCAGAATCCTGATGTACGTGTGGTACTCATCGGGGAAGCGCCGGGCTACCAGGGGGCACGTTATAGCGGCATCGCCTTTACCAGTGAGCGGCTGCTGCTCGAAGGGGCCATCCCGCGCATCCCCGACTTGATGGGCCAGCGGATCTCCACCCGCCCCCGGCCGTGGAGTGAGCCGTCGGCCAGTATCGTGTGGAAGGCGCTCTATGAGGTCGGCCTTGCCGAGCAGACTATCCTGTGGAACTCGGTGCCGTGGCATCCCCACAAGCCGGGTAATCCGCACTCGAATCGCACACCGACGGAGGAAGAGCGTGCCGTCGGGCTGGAATACTTGGAGCTCTTCGTCCAGCTCTACCCCGGTGCGGTCATCGCCGCCGTGGGGGCAACCTCGAAGAAGTCCCTCGACGAGCTAGGTATTGAGGCGACTCTGCTTCGGCACCCGGCCAACGGTGGTGCCACGAAGTTCCGCCAGGGGCTCATCGAGCTGAAGGAGTCCTTGGATGGGTAGGAAGGGTATTCCGGCGCGTAAGCCGGGTGATCCACTTTTCGGTATCACTCGTATCGACAGCGGTGGCATCCATTGCTGGTACGTCCGGCTGTATGAGGGACAGGACTGCCACTCCAAGACTTTTTCGGACGGCAGGTATGGCGGCAAGCGCAAGGCGCTGCGGGCCGCGAAGGCTTGGCGTGATGAAGTTTTGGCCGGTATCGAGGCGCGTGGAGTGCAGCGCCGGCAGCGAGGTCGAGCCCCTACACTATTCAGTGGTCGCAGCTCCAGTGGCGTCGATGGGGTCAAGCTCCGGCACCATATCGACCCCCGAGGCTATCGGGCGGTGTCGTGGGCGGCAGAGTGGCATGACCGGCCATACCATCGGGTTACGCGCACCTTCTCGGTACGCAAGTACGGATACCGTGGTGCCTTCCTGTGGGCAGCCTATACCCGCGCCAAGGCCATCGGGGAAGAGATCGACCTTCGGAAGCTCATCACGCCTCCGCCGCCGGACGACCTCCGGGGATGGCTTGATGCCTATGGGTTGCTGCGCCAGCGGGTCGATTACCGCCAGTTCAATGAAGAGGATCGGCAGATATGTGCGTGACAGACGTAGAGGATGAGCCGCTGGTGGAGCCCGAGGAGTGTCATCGTTGCGGTTGCGGTGTGGATGAGTTCGACCAGGATGACTACCATCACGATGCTTGGTATTGCCCTCGCTGCGGGGCTGCTCAGTAGTCGGTTGTGTGGGAGGGGTGACAAATTAGCACCCCTGAAAGAAGTAACCCCTCATGGTGCGCTGTTCGGACGGGAAGCGTGAGGGGTGTTGTTGAGGGGTATCTTAGGCAGCCCTACCCTTGCGGTCAATTACAGGCTGTGCCGAGCAGTTAGATACTCCAGTATTTCACGGATTTAGGGAACACCTTGATGTTCGGGTTGGCCTCGATAATGTCTACTTTTTCCTTGAGGGCAACCAACTGCATACGCAATGCTCGGTACGTCTCGAATGCAATTTCATCCACAGGGGCGTCTGCGCTTCGCCCATCAAAGAACAGTGGTTGACCAACACGGCAGATGTGACGCGCCAGTGTCGCTCTGTCTTCGGGGCTCTCCTGCCCTTTAGCGGCTTGGGCGGCGAGGCCTGCTTTATGTCCCTGCATCACCATACAGTAATGATCCAGGGCGGAGGCCTCAAAGCTCAGGTTCAGCTCGGCACCCAGTCTGTCGCGGAAGAGTTGCCAGAAACGTCGGCAGGGGTCATTCGCGGTTACCTTTACCGGGAAGGTCGGGCTCTTGTTTTCTGCTTTCGACATATCCTTGTTTACTTCTTGGTTTTTCGCTTCCATATCACGTACGGGATACTCATTAGTCCGTGTGAGAAGATTCCAGCACCTACTACTACCATCACCAGGCCGATCATGGCGACCGATTCGCTTAGAGGAGCCGCTATGGCCGTGTCAGACTCAGCCATAGTCGGGCCTGCCGCGAGGGCTATCATGCCGGCGAACACCAGGCCGGTGCCGTGGAATAGCCGTGCGGCCAGGGATCTGCCTGTAAGCGACAGGTATTGTGTGAACGTGGTGTGTTTCATGTCTGTCAAGGATATAACGCTGCAGCTTACGTCTTGGTGCTGCCGAGCTTCTTCCCGCTTTGGTGCTGGATTCGCTCGTGTATCTCCTCTCGATGCACAGGCACATCTTTCGGGGCGTCTACGCCTACACGGACCTGATTACCATAAGTGCTCAGGACGGTTACGACAACATCATCACCAATCATCAGGCTTTCGCCGGGCCTACGGGTAAGTATCAACATTCTTTCTCCTTTCGCTATTTGTGTGGGATGTTACGCGATCTGCGTCTGAGTGGGTGTTGCGCTAAATGGGTGTTTTTCTGCAAATACCTCTTCGTCAGTCTGAGGCCAGCTTTTCCCTCTCCGTGGTGTAGACACGAAGGAACTTTAGGGATTTCACCAGCCGCTCTACCTGTTTACGGATAGGTTCTAACTCCTTCTCGAACTGCTCTATCGCATCACGCTCCCATTCGGGCGCATCACGGAATGAGTTCATGCTGTATTTGTAGCTTTTACCCCTCGGGACGTATTTCGATAACGGGCGACGTTTGCCGCTCGGGCCGACAAACCTGACGCGGTGCCATTCAATCGAAACTGTGTTAGCCCTACGTCTGACATGGAGACGGTATTTGGCCCAGTCGCCGATTTGCATTGTCTCCTTAGCTTCCTCTGTAAGTGCCCAGGATTCGTCGGCTATCTCTCTGGCTTGCTCGTACAACACCTCAATTTCGTTGCGTATGTTTTGCTCTGCTATCTCGATGTATTCATGCTGCTCATTACTCATTTCGCCTGTTTCCTGCATTACCCAAAAACCTCCCCAGTCCAAACAATTATCTATTTTGACCGAAGGGGGCCTCGGTCAACGATAAAAGGAGATACTGCGCCCCTCTTAATCTGATGGCCTTTTAATGCCCTTTGGTCAACCGGTTTTAGTTGTCCAAAGCCTGTCATTTCATACTTTAGTATGACGACGCACCCCTTCCGCCTTACTAAAGATAGTCTGAATATTATGCGTTCATCTTTAGGCTTTCAGTACGTCGCTAAATGGGCGATTCTTGCAATTAGCTCACCTCTGACTCCCTCTCTGAATTGGTATAAAGAACACAAAATAGAGCTAGAGGAAGAGCCGTGAGACGTTGCGTTACAGAGAGCCAGGGCGATACTGCCGCCCTCGTAGACCGTTATTTCGCCCCGACGCTACTGGTTGGGTCGATCCTGCTGCTGCAATACCATTCCATCGAGTTCTGGACCGAGCATGTCGGCCCTTTGGGTTGGGGGTGGTCTGTGCTTTTGGAGGCCGGAGCGCTGTATTTGTGGTATCGGCGTAGCCTCGGGCTGCGGGTGATCGGGTTGTTTGTGAGCGCCATGCTGCTGGCCGGGCCGCTCTACACCGTGGCAGAGCCGCTACTGGACCGGAATCACAGCGAGTTGCAGACCGCAGCCCAGCGCGAACAGCGTGCAGGCGTCCTTCGTGAAGAGATCGCGGTGCTAGAACGTCAGCTCAATACGTTCCTTGAAAACTCTAAGGACCGGATTGGGTGGGCAGGACGTATCGACGATGCCCGGAGCCAGATTTCGGAGCGAATGAAGGAGTTGCGCCAGGTGGAAAGCACCACAGACACCGCCGCGCTGAACTGGAAACGCCAGGCCGTCATTATTATGCAGTCCGTTGCCCTGCTCCTATACCAGTTCTTCTCCGTGCTGGCTGTTACCACGCTTTCCCGACGCCATGCCGAAGAATTGGCACAAGATAGCGATGCCGTTGCCAGAGGTGTTGACGATGGTAACGCCAGTGGTAACACCCATATTGCCAATGACAACACAGGTGTTACCAAGGCGGTAACGCCTGTGGTAACGCCCCTCGAAGCTAGTGATGACGCGGATTCCGAGCAGGAACACGGCGTTGCCGCTGACAACAGCAGTCGTGTCACCGTTTGCGCCGAAGAGGGTGTAGGGGCGGAGGTTGTTGGTAACACTGAAATGCCCGGTAACACGGAAATTGACAAGCCCGTTACCGATACCAACGACCTGCCAGCTTCGGGTGGTAACACGGAAACACCGTCGGCAACCACGAAAAGCCTGAGTAAAAAGGTCAACGGTAATAACGGGCACGAAGGCAGAGCAAATAGGTCGGAAATTAGTGTAGACGCCCCACTTGCTGTAGTACCTGAATCGGAGGATGAGGAGGAAGAACTGCCTGACGAGATTGTATTGTTAATCAGTGAGGCGCTGGCAGGACATCTGGAGCGCATGAATCTGTCTCAACGGGCATTTGCCAAAGAACACGGTTACACGGCGGCTGATATTACCCGCGTAAAGAACCATGCGAGTTATCGCAAGGAAGGGAGAAGAACTGCGTCCTATTCGACACTCCGACGGCTTGGTAAGCAACTAGGGGTGCTGACACCCGAGGAAGCACGTGCAAGCTAGTTAGGGGGTGGTGATTCGCCAAACCCTGATGACCTTGGCAAGTACGTTCAGGCCCTTGCCAAGCTCTGATCTATCAATCTCGATGGGGTCATATTTACTGTTATCAGCGGTTAGCTTGAAGCCGCCTTTTACGGTTTGTACCCGCTTACACATTACCGCGCCCTCCAGAGAGACGACGTAGACCCCGTTGGTCGGTGTAGATACCCCTCTGTCTACCAGTAGAAGGCTTTCGGTTGGGATTGTTGGCTCCATTGAATCATCGTGGAGTGTTATGAATGCAGCTTTTTCGGGGTCGCTGATGCCACTCGCACACAGCCAGGAACGAGACAGCTTGCCTGCTTGGAAGCAATCTGTGGACTTGGCCCCTGCTGTGGAACTGTTCCCCAGGGAAGAAGGATCGATGGTCGGAACCAGGGTTGAGTTCATGTCCGGGTCGCCATTTTGACTGAGGAGCGTACTCAGCCGTTCAGCCATCTTCTTGGTCGTGTCGTCTTTGGATGCGTGCAGCCTAAGCAGTAGCAGCCAGAGGAAAGGGGTATCTGTCTCGGTGGCATAGCGGCTTAGGAATTCTACATCGGGTAGTGAATCCCCCTTCTCATAGGCACTCAGGGTGTTTTTGTTGACCTTGAGCGATTTACTCCACTGCGCGAGCGAGTGATGCGAGCGGCCGGATCGTAGCTCAAGCCGTAAACCGTCTGCCGGGGGTGTTGATCCCTGCGACAATTTGGATGGCTCCGTGTTGGCAACCATACAGGACTCCTTTTTTATTAAATGAACTGTTTGTGGGATGAACTGCTTAGTCTCAGTTGTACTTAATATCATAAACAAAACGATTTAGCCTATCTATAAGACATTTAACACCGCCTTTTACCTGACTATCATACTAAGTAGTTTTTTTGTCCTATTTGTTGGGTTGCAAAGTACCCGCGTTGGGTATAATGTTACTCAGGTTTTTTATATTTATTACGAATTACTTACGGCTTGTTTGTTGGAGTTTTTTTTCATTCGGCTTCTATGGATATGAATGCGCTGAAAAAAATACTGACTGTTATAGTGATGCTGGGCTGTGTTGGCGCTGCAGCAGCAGATGAGTTTTCATTGGAGGGCACCGGCTGGGATAAGGCCGCTGCCTCTGTCGGGCTTGACCCTATTCTTCTATATGCGGTTGGGCTTGTGGAAAGCCGCACACTTAAATCCAGGGAATACACTGCACCTCACCCGTGGACACTGAACTCGCCAGAGGGCGGAGAGTTCTTCAAAACCAAAACAGAAGCCATAGCCCGCACCAGCCAGCTTTTCGCCAGATACAAGAATCTCGACATTGGCCTCATGCAAATCAACTGGGGCTGGAATGGACATAAATACGTCTCCTCACCTATCGAACTTCTCGACCCGCAGACAAACCTGCAAGTCGGCGCTTCCATCCTCTCGGAAGCGATGAAATCTACCAAAGATACAGTTTTAGGGATTGGCCGTTATCACAACTGGCGCGATGAGCGTCGAGCGCGTGAGTACGGCCAGCGCGTTATAAGGGTGTATAACGCTCTCAAGGAGTTGGCGGAGCCGGAGTGGTATCGCCTCGCCAAAAAGGAAAACCCTTTCTTATAAACAATATGGACCCGACGTAAGGGAGGTTTACTAAAAATGACTAATCATGCAGAGGAAATTAGTCAACTATCATTGAGCCTGCTTCATACACTGCGCGACATGGCGCGAAATGACCCTGCCGAAGCGGCTCTCTATTTTGGGGTCGGTGATGATGTTGTCGAGGCGATTGCCGAGTGTGGGCCAGCAGAACTTCAGGCTCTTGCACGGCCCGGTCTGATGCTCTTTGCACCGCGAATCAAGGCCAGTCAGATTCGCAACCTGTGTCAGAGCAAAGGTTCCAGTGCAGAGCGCCGCCGCACTGCCGCAATGGCGCTGGTTAAGTAGGGAGGATGTGATGAGTAAATCGACAGAACAACTCAGCCCCCGAAAAGCCCGCGCCATGGAGTCTATCAAGCGGAACCGTGACGTGGCTCGTGCAGCCTATCTTGTCGAGCAGGGTTTCCGTACCAAAATCCTTCACGTTGAAACCGGAATGTCTGAGTCGAGCCTGCGGGCTCTCGCTCACGGTATCAATGCGCTGGATGGTAAGCAGGTTCGCCTGTCTTCCGGTACGCTACCCGAGCCTGACTCAATTCTACGCACGCGCTCCGCTAATGCTGAAGGCACAATCTTTATGCTCATCTATCTGCGGATAGCTGGCGAAGAGAAAGCCTCTCGCAACATTGATATTGATGCTGTAATCAAGGCTCACCGTATTTACCTTGAGCATCGATCACGCTTCGGTATTGATTGCACTGACAAGCCACTTGATATTAACCGTGCTTGGGTACTGGCACGCGATTACCGCGTTCCTCACCCTCAATATCCACGCTCGCTTGAGCTGCGCCGCTGTATTGATTGCGGGGCTCCGTATCTCGTGGTTTCACGTCAGCGTCACCAGCCGCAGTGTCCTTTCTGCGCGATCTCACCCAGCGGCTCTCCCGAGTCGGGTGACACTCCCCAGGTCAAGGAAGGTTAAGGCATGAGCGTGGCCGCACACTTGCGCTCACGCATACCGCTCACGGATGAGCAGTCCTTGATCGCGACTGAGGCAATGAGTCTCAATCACGGCAATCTGAAAGTAGCCGCCGGTGCCGGGACCGGCAAGACAGCAACTTCGGTTGCTATTGCTGAGAACCGGCATCGGACGGGCTCCAGAATTCTTTATCTCGCCTACAACAAGGCTATTGCCAATGAGGCGAAATCCAAGTTTCGCGGTTCCGCTCACGTCTATACTGTGCATGGTATAGCCTTCCGTGGTGTAGGTGTTCGATACCTTAACCGTCGTCTTGGCTCTCTCTACCCTTCCCATGTGTCCCAGGTGCTCAACCTTAGTGGTCGGGATCTACCAGGTAGTCGTTCACAGGCAGCACAGCATATCCTGCAGGCTATGACCAACTTTCTCTATTCGCCTGACGAGGTGATTACAGAGAAGCACTTACCCTACCCTTTACGCCGAAGTAAGGATGAGCAACAGAAGCAGTTTATCGCTGAGTTGGCCAATGAATTTTTCATGCGGGTCGCGCCCGACTCAAATTCAGCCCTACCGCTACCGCATGACGTTTATCTCAAATACTGGCACCTTATCGGCAGTCCCGGCCTTGAAGAATATGACCTTGTGCTTATGGATGAGGCTCAGGACTCTAACGGGGTCACTATCGAGGCGCTTGCCTCCTGCCCGGCCGTAACTTGGGTTGGGGATTCACACCAACAGATATACGCATTTCGTGGCGCTCTCGATGCGATGTCCCATGTAAAAGGGCTAGAGCTACCGCTTACACAGTCTTTCCGGTATGGAGAGGCAACTGCAGAGCTGGCCAACCGCATACTTTCGGGCAAGCAGAAGCCTCCTCGCTACCGTTTGCGCGGTTTGGCTACCCGCCACACAGAAATCGGCTCTATCAGTCCGAGAGAAGCCCACACGAGGCTCTACCGAACAAATGTAGAGCTTTTGCGAGACGCTATGCACTTCACTGACAAGGGTGAGAAAATTGCCATCGTCGGTGACCAGTCTGACCTCAAAGCAAAGATAGAATCAGCATGGCGTTTACGTCGTGGCGAACGTAAAGGGATACGCCACCCTCTTATTGCTATGTTCTCTTCTTGGAAGGCGCTCGAAGAATATGCGGAGGATGCCTACGACCAGGAGATCAACCAGGTGCTTCAGGTGATCGATGAGTACGATGGTCGCCTTGATGAAGTAATCCGGCTGATTGGTGATCGTCAAAGTGAAGGCAGCGCCAAGGTAATTCTCACAACAGCACATCGAGCAAAAGGCCGTGAGTGGCCGAATGTCGTTCTATCAAGTGATTTTGACAATGTGTTCTACGGCGAACGTAAGCTCAAAAGGCACGAGAAGGATGCAGAGCTTAACCTTCTATACGTCGCCGTTACTCGTGCTACAGACCGCCTTGATTCGCGGTCAGAGTATGTCAACAGCATTGCAAACTTGAACAAGTAGCTCTCCTCTCTCTCCTCTCCCCTCCCTCGCCTTCGCCGCTGTAGCACACTCTTGCGTTTTCACGCTCTCGTGTTATCAAGGAAGTAAGCGTTAAAGGAGAGAACTGATCATGGTAAACGCAAGCAAGAATCGGAAAGCGCTCGCATATTCAGCGATGATCGCGGGTCTTGCATGGATGTATCTTGATGCGGGCGTTATTCCAGCATCCATTGCCGTGTTTGGCCTTGTTCTGTGGTTCGTTGAAATGGCCAGCGCGGGTCTTGGGCCGGTGTTTCTCGATGGTGCCTTGGCTCGTGGTGCAGCAGCAGAAGCACAGGCATTCCGTGTACTGAAGCGTGCGGTGAAGAAGCATAAGGGTAAAGGGAGGGTACTGAAAAACGTCCTTATCCCCAACCCAAGGTCTTCACTTGGCTCCACAGAGGTCGATGTGGCGGTTTTTACCGCTGCCGGCGTATTCATTGTTGAGGTCAAAGGCCATGAAGGTACTGCCGTTGCCGATGCGAAAGCGCAGGAATGGGTGATCTACGGACGCCATGGCGTCTCCGCGTTGCGAAACCCGGTCAGACAGCTCAACGGCCAGATCCGCGCAATGAAGAACTTTTTGCGCCAGGTGGGTGTTGATGTGCCTGTGTATGGGGCAGTGTTCATGCCGAATGCTGAAATCCGTCGCAGAGGGTATATTGCCTACCCGGTTTACACTGAGGCAAGGTTTTTGCCTGCCTTTACCCTTTCCAAGCAAGCCGGTGAGCAGAAGACCGAGCCAGGCAGGATTGTGTCACTGTTAGAGGAGGCGGTGTCTATTTTGCCCGCGAGGTAGGGTGTTGCGTTTCAGAGGCTTCGTCATATCATAATTATTAAGGAGGACAGAGATATGACTATTTTTGGATACAAGCTGAACTGGACTGATTATCTGGCTGTGGTTACCGCCGTACTGGTGGGGGCCGCCATGTATCAAGGTGGCTACTACATCCCGGTTTGGGTTTATGCTGTTCCGGCTGGTCTGTTCGGAATTGATAAGTTCATTCGCGTTGGTAGTGCCGTTTTCGGTGGCTATCGCCAGTTCCGTCGCATCCTGTTCCTGTTCGTTGCCTCTGTAGCTGCTGTGTTTGCTGTCTACAGCATTGCGGTTACCGGCGGCACTCTTGGTCGCAATCATGCGATTGCTGCAGTTGTGGGTGTTCTGGTCGCATTTGTTGTTTTCGATGTCATCGAAAAGGCTTTAACCGGTCGCTTTGTCGGCGCAGCGGTTTCACGAAATGCTTCCAGCCTCGATGCAGTAAAAATGAGCTACGGCGATATGCCGGGAGAGATTAGCAGGATTGACGGCGATATTGTCTAACTGGCGATTACGGTGCGGTCACGAAATGCGCGACCGCACCGTTTTATAACATTCTAGTAACTCACGGCATCATAGTTGTTAGACCGGACATTTGTTCTGCCTGTTGCTTCGTTGAACCCTGAAACGGCAGCCATGTGGCCAGCACCATACTCTTCACCAAGTAGCGCAGCATCAGAGACAAGCTCGATCTGTTTATTGGCTAGAGCTTCACCATTTTCAATATACTCGAATCGCTTTGTCTCGTCGTTCCATTCCTTAAATTCACCGTGAATATCACCAGTTAGTTGATTCCACTGTGCATCGCTCAAGCCCCCACCACTGACAGACATTGCTGCATAGAGTGCGGCTTGTCCTCTTGTTAGATGATGATCGTCTCTTGCTTGCTGATAGATTTCCTGCTCTCTTGCAGCAGTTTCTTCGGGATTCATGTTGATACCCAACTCCCCAAGCGTACCACTCCCGATCTTCTCCTTGAGCGATTGCAGATGGCCCGCTACTTCGCTGTCAGGGGTATATCTGAGTAGCTGTTCGGTCTGCTGGTCATAAGCAGCTCCATGAGCCCCTGCAAGCTCATTGTTTTTGAATGCACCAGCATCCGCTACCCCAGCAGCGTGATGGCCAGTAACATCGCCTGTTGCTGCGGCTGCACCAGTAGCAATACCTTGACCTGTCTCAGCTCTAAGCGCGTCACCCCTTGCGTTACCTGCATTAACGGCATCGGTTGCAGCGCCGTAGGTGGGGGCATCCATTCCTGCATTCTGTCCTGCGCCGGAGAGGCTCGGGTTCCATCCAGCAATACCAGCAAGCTGGTTCAGATGGTCGCTGTCGCCGCTCTGAGCCATAGCCATCATAGCAGCGGCAGCGTACGCTTTATCACCTGACAAGCCGGCGGATTCTGCCATTGCAAGAAATCCACCACTGCCGTCTTTTCCATTGATAGCCTGTTGCAGATCGTGGTTGTTACCGATGTAACCTCGCAATGATCCCATCTGCCCACTATTAACGGCGTGCTCGGCCATAGTATTGATGTCTGTATTCACGCCATGGCCGTAAGCCGATTTGAACTCAGACAATTCGGAAAATTGGCGTGTTGCAGAAGCACTATCAGAGAGGTTCTTTGACAGGTCTGATGTTTTCGTAGCACCCAGCTTTTCCTCAAATCCTGTCTTATGGCTATCGCTCATTGATGAAGCAAGTTCATCTTGATACGAGGCACGCATCTGATCGCTTGCTTTAACATCCTTCAGCTTATTAAACAGGTCTTCTGAACTCATACTTTTCTGAGTCTGAGAGTTGGTGCCGGCAGAACCAGCAAGCTCGGCAGTCACACCATTACCGAAGAACTCTGCCCCAACTGATCCTGACAGCTTACCTGCAACTGCACCAAGTATTGCTTCCGATTGCTGATCTCCCTGTTTGTAGTTGTAACCCCAGGATTCCATTTGGCTCTTCGCAGCCTGGAATAACTGTGAATTAGATGAGGCCACATGTTGACCAAAGGAAGAAAGAGCCTCAACAGAACTACTCTTTGACGACATTTCACTAAATGCGTCACTGAAGTTCGAGCTGAGTGTGCTTTGTGCGGTCTGCATCTTGGAACTGGCAGATGAGGTTGCGTTAGACAACATACTGCCCATGTTCATGCCGCCCATCACTTGTTGATGCCCTGCTCCTGCAACACCACCGACTGCCGTTGTCTCCATGAGGTTGCCTACGTTCATCGCCGGAGAGGTCTTTGCCAGTGAAGGAGCCGTCTGTGTCTCATCGACATGATCACCGCCGCCGAGTCTTCCAGCCAGGTGCGTAGCCGTAATTGCCGACCCATACACAAGCATCAGGCTAAGTGCCGGTGTTGCACTGGCGAGCATCCCACCAGTGGCAAGCCAGTTCTGTATTTCTTGGTTTGCCTCTTGCATACCAATGTATGAGGTTACCGGGGCCGACAGGCTATCGAGAGCCTGCATTTTTCCAGACGCCGACATAAGGATATAGAGGTTAATGACAGCCATAACTGGTTGCCACATTGAAATCCACACCAGTGTTAGCAGATATTTTCCTGCCATCTTCCCGCCAATAGGGGCAATAGACAGGACGAAGGCCATGATGGGAGTGACCGCGTATGTAAATCCCTCAAGGAAAGTCATCAGCGGCCGAACGATGGACTGGAACATTGTGGACTCTGCAGCCCACTGTGTATTTCGTTGCGCGATGGCTTGATTCGCCATCAAAGCGTGCGTATATGCCATTTCATCTACATATTTTCCTTCGACCGCACTCTGGTAGGCTGGCATAAGAGCGGTGGCTATCATCCACTCGTTCTGTACCCCGATCATTGCGCCGCCCATCTGGTTCATCGCGTCAGTTACCTTTGCTTGAGCTTCGGCAGCATCGGCGGCACCCAGTTGTGGAGCGACGTTGGAATACAGGCTATCTAACACTCCTGCGCTGGTTGATGCTGCACTCAGAACGCCATAAGCATCTGTGCAGTTGTAGAATTGAGCTGGTGCGTTAGCGCCAGTAGCAGTCACGTAGATTTCAGTACCGAATATCTGACTGTCCCATTGCAACTGAGCCATGAACGGACTTTGCTCAAGAATGTCTTCCAGGCGTTTGTCACCACGGTCTACACCGATCAAGGTGCATTCCTTTATGTAATTGTTCCATGAACGCATCAGCTCGGTCTGAGCCATTTCTAGCTTTCTGATACCTGCCAAGGTATTGAGAGGATCAGCAAAGCCGTACTCGGTCATTGCCGGGGTAGAGAACGCAGTTTCAAACGCCTCCGTAATGTTGTAACCCACATGCGAAATGATGCTCCCTGCGGCAACCACACCCAGCGGAACATTTGCCACATTGCGTACCGAGCCATCATATACGTCTTCAATAGCAACATCAGTTTTGGGGATAAAGGCAATACTCAGTACGATGAAAGCGACAAACGCTTGGCCAAAGTCAATACCTCGCCCCCCATTCCAGAGGGACTGGAGAAACATAATCAGCACGCCGATAAGCATACCGACTTTCAGCATGTCGATAAAATCGGCGGTGGCGGTTACCATCGCCACGCCGTTGAGCACAGCATCGAGAAATGCCGAATCACCGATTGAGTAGATTGTCCACATAGTCTAGTCCTGCAGATCCCCTATCGTGCCGCGAGTTCTTCAGTCTTGTTTTTCCAGTAGCGGTTTTTCCTCGCTGAGTTAATAAAGCTCTCGTATGAGGCAAACATATCTTGCAGCGAAGCTCCGTACTTCTTTTGTACCGCCAACACCTGCGCGTCCACGTCTCTTTGAGCCTCAGAAATCATTTCGATGACCTTTGTTGCTTGAGCATGATCACTGGTGGTCATTGAGTTTCGTACACCTTGAACCATGTCGCTCAAAACGATCTGCGCCATTTCAAGCGATATGAACGGCGCTGTTTGATGCACGAAAGCTCTTGCCAACTCAGGGGAATGTGCGCTCAGTGTACGGAGCATTGCACCAAAACCGGCTGGCGATGCAGCCAGGAAGGCGGTTTCTTGAGGAGTAGGCGCACCGCTATTGGTGGCAAACTTGTCGATCAATCCATAAAGGATGTTCTCTGCCATTTCCCTGAACCCGGTCAGATTGGCTGTCTGGATATTAACGTCCAGGCATTCGTTCTCACCGTTTCCGTCTTGACAGTTGTAGATTTCAACCTCTTTGCCTTCAACCAGCGCTTCAATCGTTACGCTGTCGAGTGGAGGTATCGGGGTTGTATTAAAGTTGTCACCGTGGCCATCATCTGCAGCCTGCAAATCGCCAACCACGATTGAGCCCGTTACCGACATCATTGCTTCAAGCAGACTGTCATCGCCCGCAGCGAACCAGCCCGAGGCATTCGATTTCTTCATTGCACGCCATACAATATTGCCTTGAATCTTCTCCCTAACTACGTCAGGCGCACCATCTACAGCTTCATTGACCGCCGCCTGTGTGTTGTTATCACCGAATGCGCTAAAGATGTCTTGTGATGCACCTTCTGTCATTGCAATTAGGCTCGCCTCACTGTTCTGCTTTCCCGTGACCGCTGATACAGTGTCATTCACCAGGCCTTGCGCCATTTGACAGCTATTACCGAAGTGCTGGTTAAACGATTGAACCTTTTTCTGTAGGTTTTCCATTGTCTCAGCGATGGTTGACGACATGGCTTTCATCGCAAGCTGGAAGGCATATCCCTTCGCGTTCGATGCGATACTTCGCAGAAGTTGAACGAATTCATCGGCACCAATAAACGAGAATGACCCGCCATAGAGATCAAGACCACCACACCCTGCTTCCATGGAAGCAGGCGTCATTGAGATAAGATTTGCTGACATGATCTTGTTGCGTTCAACATAGTGACCACCACTGATTACGCCGCGTCTTGTTGTTTCAAAGTAGCCCGGTGGAGTCACATTTGTCATAGAATTAAACAGGCCGTCCATTTCATCTTGGACGCCTGCTGTTGCTGATGTGGTGGTAAGGATTATGCCTGCGGCTACAGTGCCAACTATTCTTTTATACGCCATTAGTGTGTGCCTCCATTTTTAAGCCTTTCCCTTAAAATCGAAACAAGGCGGTCAGGGTCTTTCAAATCTTCTTCGTTGATATGGTCTAGGTTATCTGCCAATGTAACGCTCTTGTCTACCGGCCGCGTCTCGTTGTATTCGCTTTCATCTATCCAGCCTGCGTTAAGCGCTGCAAGAGCGATTCTATTCTCTGCCTCCCCCATCGAAATTGCACCTTGAGAGATTGGAGCAAAACCATTCGGGAAGCCCAGCTCCGGTTTAACCAGGAATAATGCCGGTGTCTTCTGGACGTTAAGCATCTTCGCTTGACCGTTATCGACCTTGTACTCAGGGAAGTCGCCAGTCGGTAAAGGCATTCCGTCAATAGATATAGGCAGGATAGTTAGCCCGTACTTGCGCTCCAGCGCTTTCAGAACAGGAGCTTGTGCGATGCAGAACTTACAGGTGGACGAATATACAAAGTAGATGCCTGCTGAATCTGCCACTTTTTCAAGCAGCTTTTCCTGATTCTGTTTAGCGAACTTGCTTGCTTTGTTCGCGCCATAGCTGGCAATCGGTCGGCGGGAAATTTCATCCAGGTATGGGTCACCCATAACAACCCTCTCTGTTGCATCGGCAAAGGCATTACCTTTATCCATCATTGCACGCTGCAGGTACATCACCGCTCTGACATTTTCAGGAGAAGGATCGTCTACGGCCTTATCTACATAGTTTTGGAAATTTTCACGAATCCAAGCCGTGGAAAGGGGGGCAGGTTCTTTCTCTGCTGGCTTGGCGGACTCAGGTGCCTTTGCAACAGGTGCAGGCGTTGGTTTGGGTTCGGGCTTCTTGACCAACTCAGGCTCTTCCGGCTCTTCTGGAATGGGTTCATAGAAGAACCAACCCTCTTCTTTTCTATCAAAGAAGCTGTCTTGAGCGGCAATAGCCGATTGAAACGGCAGGAGCCAGGCGCTCATGCCGATGGTAAACAGTGCTGTGAATGTGAGTGTTCCGCGCATAATGCCGCAGATTACACAATTCAACCCCCTTGTGGAGTCTCGCTAATTTGACTTTTTGTGCAATTAGCCACGCACCTTTATGCCGGGGTAGTTGTCAAACCTATGCCCTACTCTACTTTTAGCTTGCGTAGAAGCTCCATAATCTCGCGTTCATAGAGATCGACCTGAAACCCCTTATTAGTCAGGTGGTTTATGAAGGCCTCTTTATTTACCTTGACAGCCGCAAACTCCTTTTCTTTTGAGATTACATCCAGGAACATGCTGCTGGCCAATTTGGACAGGGCGTAAATAGGTTTTGTGCTATCGAGTTGACTACTGGTATTGGGTGGAAGTTGTGGTTTCGCCCTCCTAACCAGCTCCTCTTTCCTTTTTGGTGGCAATAGCTCATAGGCTTTTGACATACGCATGTACTGCAGCGCCATGTATTCACTGTGCAGTTCGGTTCTGATTGCCTGATATTCGCTCTCTTTTATGATCTGGCTCTTTTTTGCCCGAGCCTCATCCAACTCCTCCTGCATGGATTTATACTTATCTTGGTTGTCCCAGTAATCACTGATGGCGCTGCGGATAGTCCGGGTGGTATAGGGACCGAGGCTTTTAATTTTGCCTTTTTTGCCATACTCATAAACTCGCTGTAGCGCCTGTCTTAATACGACTTCTGGCAACCCATCTAGGCTTTCACATAGCTCTTTTGCTTCTTTTTCGCGGACCTTATATTTATCACGGAGTAGTGTGTAACTGTCACCAGGTACGATACTGGACTCACCGAGCTTTTCTACTGTGGCCCCCCCCCCCTCCAAACGGTACACGCCATCGGATTCAGTCATTTCCAGAGTGGGAGTGGACTCTTCCTGTGCTGAAATCCGTTTCTTTATCACATTGCTCATTGTGGCACTGTCCTTTGCCGCATTGACGATCTCAGTCAGCTCGTGATTTTCTTTTCGCCTGATATTGCAGAATTGCAGGCCTACAGCATCCTTGCCGTTTTTTATCACCTTCAACTCAGCGGTCAGATCAGAGTTTTTGCACAGGTCACTAAGTGGCCGGTCAATCGCGCCTTGTCGCAATCGCTTAAACTCACGGTATTTATCATCTGGAATGCCTACAATTTCACGGTAGTCTTCAATCCGTATGACCGGTGTTTCGTCTTCTTCTGCATATTGGTTCAGCATGATATAGAGCGCGAGCGCGTACTGAGAGCGAAATACCTTCAGTGCGTCCATGGCCAGCAGGGAGAAGATTTCTGGATTGGCGAGCATCTTTGCGAGTCGCGGAGGGAACGAGTAGATGAAGTTGCCCATCTTGTCGTCCACAACTTCAGCCAGGAGGTTATGAATGGAGGTCCAGTCGTCGGGATCATCCGAGCCGAGAAGATTGAACTTAATCTTTACCTCTGACAGAGCTTCCACCTCTGCCTTTAATCGGCGTCTACCCGATGATTGGCTCCAGCCAAGCCCCGAGAGTAATTCCTGATAGGAAATTTTGTGCTCAGATTGGGTCAGGAGGTTGGGGAATGCCTTGGCCAGCATTACTAACCATGACTTGTGCTTGAGTAGCGTACCAGGATGTTTGATTGTGGCAGAGCCATGCCGCATAGGCAGAACGCTTGCGGGCATATCATCAGGAAAATCTGAATCGCTCATCCTCCCCACTCCTTCTCAGGTCTAAACATAACTATATCTGTTTAGTCCTTTTATCACGGCAAATGATTAGAGTCCACCAGGCAGGCGACTCATATCGGTTCCGACAAATTGTGGGCTTGAGCGGTTGTTTGTAGACCTGTTGTGGATAACAGCAACTACTTGTGGGCTTGTTAGCAGTCTTGGGCGACTGGTTGTAGTCTTGTGCAGCGATTTCAGTTTCTCCGCTTACTGTAGAGTGCGACTGATTGTAGTCCTATAGCCTGTTTTTGGGGTCTTATGGTCTGCCTATCTTATTGATTTTACAGGGTCGAATTCTCCTTATTTTCTAGCCCGCACCCCTTATAGTCCTATGCGACTGTTTGTAGTCTTGTGCGACCAACTGTAGTCCTATGTTGTAAGTGGCTGTTTAATTTATTCTTTTATCAAATCTACACCAGTGTAAGGTGCGACAGCTCTGTAGTCCTATGACTATTCCTCGTGAAAAAGCGTCGTTGTAAGTGTCTGTTATTATTGCACTTTATTTCTTGTTCTGAGGCCATATTCACCAAGCGACTAACTGTAGTCCTATACGACTGATTATGGTCCTTTGCGACTAATTGTAGTCCTGTGCCGTTGCTAACATATTGATTTATATATGCCTATTTTTTGGTGCGACCAACTGTAGTCCTGAGAACAAGCCTAAGTCACTAATTTCTTGAGAGTTTTATGGATTTTCAAATTAGCTCTACCCGATCATGATCATGATCGATCTGATCTTATATATATATAAATGATCATGATCATGCAGAGTTCTCCAGTTCGGCGTGTATCTAACACACTACGGTCACGAGCGATCTCGCGCTAATTGCACTTTTTGCCCATTTACAGGACTACACATTTTCCGGTTTTACACTACGCTATTTGCTACAGTGTGTGCTATCCTACCGCGTATTAGTTATTAGACCGCAAGAAAGGAAGATGTTGATGAAGGTCATTACTGCAGCGAATCAGAAAGGTGGCGTTGGCAAGACAACTCTTGCATTCATTCTCGGCTTGTACTTCGCCAGGCAGGGGAAAAGGACATTGCTTATTGACCTCGACCCCCAGTGCAACCTCTCTCGAAGGGTCTTGGATATGGAAACCACGACAACCGAGGGTGGTGATGTCACGTTGAGCCCGCCAGTCCACCCTGACTTTGACCCAAACGATCCTGACAATGAAGGATGGGACGGTCGCGCCTCTTCGGCCGACATTTACGAAAGCGGTTTGTCGGTCCCCTACCCCGCTAAAGACTTCGATAATCTCGATATTGTCCCAGGGGATACCGTGCAGCTTTCCGACCAGGAGTTCGTCACAAAGGAATTCGCTAAGGTGCGAATTCATCATGCTCTGCGAAACTGGCTCGATTCTGCTGAGATCGAAAAAACACACGACATCGTTATCTGTGATACCCGGCCGTCTCAGGGGCCGCTGGCCCGCTCTGCTCTTTCGGCATCTACTGATCTGCTGATCCCGGCCGAAATGACTCAGTTCAGCTTCGAGGGCTTGTTCGGGATGTTGGCCTTCTGGATGAAGGTGAACCAGATCCGACGTGTCGATAACCCGCTGAACCTGATCGGTATTCTTCCCAATAAGTATGACGAGCGGCGCAGCCAACAGAAGGACTTCCTAAAAACCCTCATGGAAAATGAGTCGTTGTCTCCCTATGCCATCGATCAGGTCGTCCATTACTGGAGCGGTTATGAAGACCTGATGACGCACGGTGCTCGTTCGATCTTCGAGCGCAAACCTTCCGATAAACACCGTGTTGAAATTGAGAAAGTGTGCAAAATCATTGAGGAGCGACTGTATGGTTAAGCTCAGGGGCGGTTCCGGTGCCAAGAAAGAGGGGCGCAATTTCAAAGGCCAGCCGGGTGGGGATAAGTCCTTGCTCGATGGGATTGGTAGTGTCCTCAAAGCAAGCGAGGCAACCCGTGGCCTTGGTGAATATCGACGCATCCCACTGGATGCAGTCGAGCGTGATCCCAATCAGCCTCGTGATGATCTTCCCACCAAAGAGGAAGTTATCGCCTGCCGCGAACAGGGGATCAACGCCGTTCCTGAAGAGAAACGCGAGGTAATGCAAGGCATTATTTCGCTGGCTAAGTCTATTGATGCCGGCGAGCTGTTGCACGCGATCAAGGTGATCAATCTATCTGACGAGAGCACTGAACGCTATCGGATCAGAACTGGTGAGCGCCGTTATCTCGCTCACATCTACTTGGGCGAGACATCTATTCCTGCTGTCATTCATACCAGTGATGCAGTCAGTGATCAGGATGCCATCTACTTTGAACAGCTCGTGGAGAACATCCAGCGGCAGGATTTGACTCTTGCCCAGCGGTTCCGAGGTTTGCGCTACTTCTCCGGGTATAACGATGAGAACGGGACAAGTCTCAATAAGCTCACCCCGGATGAAATCCAGGAAATCCTCGGCGTAAAGAAAAGCCAGGCTTATAAGTACCGCAAGGTGCTGGCAGAGGGGACCAGTGAACTCTTCGCAGCTATTGATGCAGGTAAGGTGCCTACGATAGACGCCGCGTATGATTGCGTTGTGTTACCCCAGGAGCAGCGTGAGACGCACATTGCAGCGATGATGAACCCTGCGTCAACGACAGACACGGTTCCAGCGCATACAGACAAATCTTCAGGCGAAGATGATGAGCAAGCAGAGGAGGGAGGCGACACCCTGAAGCCAAAGCCTGCATCGAAGCCAAAAAAGAAAGCTGGTCGATACAAAGAGAAGGTAAATCTTGGTCAGGTCGTAGAGGGAAAAGTGATCAAGGTGATTATGGAAGCTCTTGGCGAACAGGATGCTGACCTTGTTTCTGCTTACGACCTTGATGCCACCGATTGGGCTGATCTCAACAAGGTAGAGAAGATGTGGAAGGAAGTGCTCAAGGCGCTGGAGAAGTCGCATGGCTAAACTTCGTGGCAGACCAACAAAGAAGGATGTAGCGGATAAGTCCAAACCGAAGAGGAAGCCGCTGAGTTTTCGTCTTCCAGCCCAGCTCAAGCAAGACCTTGCTCTCAGGACTCTTTCTGATGGCTACGGAATGCGGGGTAAGAGCAAGTGGGTAAGTGAGGCTATTCTGGACTTTCTCAAAGACCCTTCTTGGCAGAGCCAGGTGATCGATGCCGACATGGCTGACGGAAACGATGACCAGGAAGTGATTCAGGTGGACCCGGAAGTAAAGGAGGCGCTGGCTCAGGCGGTTCTCAATGCAGAGGCCTACTGGCGCAATGAGATCAATGAGAGGATTCGCATGGACAGGGAAGAGGATGTCGATGTCTCTGTTGCTGCTGTTGTCCGTGCCGCAATCTTGTGGCGCTATTATGATCTGCGAATGCCAGTTCTGCCAGAGATACAAGGGAATTTCGAGCTGGAATAAACCCTTACAGGTTGGTTGGTTTTCCACTCGATGGAAAATGCCGGAAATTGCTGTTTTTTCCTTAAATATCAGTAGCTTGAATTTTTTTAGAAATTACCTCCAATGCAATGATTTTCCACTCGATGGAAAATGGCTAAAAAAGGGAATATTTCTATACATTTCAATGGGTTGAATTTTTTTAGAAATACCCAGGGATTGTTAAGACATGAACAATGGCGAGCTTATCAAGGCACCGATTGAAGATATTGTGCCGAACCGGTATCAGCCACGGCAGGACTTCAATGCTGACGCCCTTGAAGACTTGGCCGAGAACTTTCGCGCCAACGGGATTATTCAGCCGATTGTAGGGCGGGCTCATCCAACACAAAAAGGGAAGTTGGAGATCGCGGTAGGGGAGCGCCGCTGGCGTGCAGCCGGACTTGCCCAGCTCAGTGAAGTACCGTTCCTCCTCCGCCAGCTTACTGATCAGCAAATGGCCGAATTTGCGATCATCGAGAATACCAAGCGAGAAGACCTTAACCCCATCGACGAAGCACTGGCGTTTCGCCGTCTGAAGGAAGAGTTTGGCTACAAGAGCCGTGAGATTGCTGCACTTGGCCCGGAGGAGGCTCATCGTAGCGAAAGCTATGTATCACACAGTCTTCGTTTGTTGTCCCTAGAGCCAAGAGTACAAGGGTATCTGCGAGAGGGTGAGTTGAGTCGTGGCCACGGCAAGGCATTGACGACCCTGAGTGGACCTGTTCAGGTTGAACTGGCCACCAGGGCAGTTCTCACGCAGATGAGTGTTCGTCAGCTCGAAGCGGCAATCAAAAAGCTGATTGAAGGTAAGCAGGATAAGAAGAAGCTCGATCCTGAAGGCTATTCCGATGATCCGAATATCCGCCGATTGGAGCAGGAGTACACTGAGCGACTGGGCTCACCGCTGCGCCTGTCGTCCAAGAAGGACAAATGGAAGATTGAGATTGAGTGTTCGTCACTCGATGAACTTAACGGCGTGCTCGAACACATTAAGTGACACGACTTGCCACGTGGCAAGTTTTACCCCTCCCAAAACCGCTTCAACCATCTGACAACACCGCTACCGCCTTTTGTGGTGTCCACACCTTCTTCAGTGTTCTCCGGCTCGAAATAGCGGTCATACCGGCCGGGATTGTTGAGCAACGTCTGGAGGAGGGGGTTGGCGTCGTGTGTGTCATTTCTTTCCAGCTCGGCACCGTACCGATTAGCAACCCAGCTTGCGACAGCAGCCGAACGAGAGCGGCCGTGGTAGCAATGCACATATAGTCGATTGATGTTCTGCTGGTTGAGTTCATCGACAAACTGACGGATCGCCTCTGCGTGCCGGCGTTGGGGGTAACCGGCATAAACGCGAGGTGCCGCTTCACCGAAGCGCTCCAGGAGATCGTCGTCATAGACCATATCGAGGAAAGAGAGAGTGAGGAGCTGTTCCCATCCGCTGGCCAGTTGCACTTCATCGCCGGGATCGCAAATGGAGATCATCGCATCAGTGGGACCAGGTTGTATCTGTTCCGCTTTAGACTTAGGGAGAAAGGTAACGTATTGGATAGACATGACCAGTGCAGTATTTTGTTACCGGGCTATCTTGCCACACGCTTCGGCAAACTTGCCACGTGGCAAGTTTTATTACTCTTTCCACCCTGTATTTTATACATCCTCCATCTTGGCGGGATGTAAGAGGGTGCCAGGTTTAGCATCGAGATAGCCCGTTAGGGTAGGGAGATCCTTCGTTTACCTTGCGTGCTTACATCACAGGCTTGGTTTCGATAACCCCGTTCTCTTGCTTTCTTCTTCTCTCTTTATTCTCTTTACCTTACAGAGAGGGCGGCAGGTTAGGTAGCCACAGAGGGTTATCGGAGGTGGGGTATTAGACTGTCAATTTCGGTGGATGTATAATATCCATGGTTAATTGGAGCAAGAGAATGACCGTCGATACCCTTCGTATTCAGTTCAATGAGGTGTTCAATACGCTAGAGCTTCAGCTTGAAGCGTTGTCGCACGCTATGATTCACGATGATGCCGACTTGCCGGCGCACGTAGTCGGCCCCAGTAACGAGAATCCCCGTGATGCTGCCGCCGGTATGTTCCGTGCGATTGATTACATCGAAGAGCAGGCCGCCAATGAGACGCAGACACTAATCGGTGCGTTGGCCGCCAGCCAGGCAACCATGGAGATTGCCGCAAAGGTGAACGCGGCAAAAGCAGAGCTTGGAGCGCTCAAGAAGCAGATGGATCAGTATGCGGTTCCGCATCCAGATGTTGAAGGTAGGGAAATGCCGCTGTATGCCGAGCACATTCGCTACAAACTCAAGCGTCCACGCTTACATATTACTCAGGCGCGTCGTCACATCCTGATCCTTGACCATTTTCCCTATCCACCACGGCGAATCGGTTTCACTATGGCTTCGGGAGAGAAGAAAGTTCAGCCCATAGACTGGCAGACTGCCTACGACCGCCTGAGCCGTCGTGCTGATAGTTCTCCTGACGCCATGGAGGAACTGCAGGCGCTTGAGCGCATTCCGCGTGATGAGGTGTTGGCGCATGTGGTAGCCTCTGCGCCGCATGTTAGAGCTAATCTGGCGTGGGTAGACCCAACTGATCGCCAGAGCGTCACCAGGAAGCAGCGCAGTGTCTCGATGCCTCTGCTTTACCCTTGCGCTCCGGGTAACGAGCAGCCGGTGATTACCGGGCCACTCTTTTCCCAGGGGGAGCGTGCAGTACGACTGGATGTGGAGGTAGAGAGAGAGCCTGTGTGCCCAAGCATCCGGGTACATCGCTACTTGCCGGAGTATCGTCGTGCCAATCGGATCACCGCGTAAGAGGGTAGGGGTGTCATACCATTGCCACGGCTTATTGCTATAGATTCAGTTTTTTCTGGCACGAACCTCAGTTTATGCCAAACTTATATAGATGCAGGACAGAAGGACCAATGCTTAGGCGTGAGTGTTCATTAACAAGAACTATACGGACAGGGTGCATTCTGTATAACCTATTTGGACTATTCACATAATTTAAGCCTAAAGGGTAAAATCAAGGAAGATTAAGGAAGATTGCGTCGTTCCGCCCTAAGTGGTGAACTAATGAGAAATGATCAGATACATAACGAACTTGGTGTAGTTGCTTTACCTTTTTGTCCCGTCCCGCCTAATCTGGAAGTTGTTCTCGGCTATGTTCGAGAGCGTCGTTTTGTCAGTTTCTATTGGGACAATGAAGATGACACTGCTTGCATGACAGACGGGGATTACGCCGCCTGCGGTTCTGGCATTGTCAGTCCGAATGGCTGGGATTTGTATATCACTCATCCAGTAGTGGCCAAGGCTCTCACTGGCTTGAAGCTCTACCAATGCGACCCGATTGAGCACGCCATCATTCTCGACAGGGAAGAGAGAAAAATGTATGCGGCCGGTGTTCAAGACGCTCGCAACGTACTGGCGGGGCGTTACGCCAATACCCCGGTCCCGGATGATGTACCCAGGGAAATGTTCCAGCTCGATATGCACGCTGTTGATGCGATGGCTGATGTTATCGCCCCCGACAGTTCACCGAGCGCCGTTCTGGCACGAGCTGAAGCCCGGCGTGATGCCGAGCAAGCAATGCTCGATTGGTTGAATCGCTCCGGTGACCCTCATAGGTCAACCAAAGAGAATAGGGCTGGCACCTGACCCATAAAAAACCCCGCTTCATAGCGGGGTTTCTTCTGCTCTCAGTTATCAGACTTAGGTATCGGATACCCGCGCTCAGGTCGGCGGTTCGGGTAGAAATCCGCGACCTTGGCGAAGCGCTGTTGAAGTGATGCGATGTAATCTCCGAGCTTGTAGTGGTTATCGAACCTGAACCGATACGTGCCCATAGTCGCGTAGCCTACGATTTTTTTGCCGCCGGCAGTTTTGACAACAGCGATGATCTCTTTGCCGATCTTTGCCTTATCGTCTTTAGGGACGAACGCCTTGATCACACCGACAACCTCTCCGCACGCAACAATCATTCCCTCATATTCGCACTCCTCCGGCTCAGGTAGCCACTCCATAGCCTTAAATTCTTCAGCCGATACGGTGATGGTAGCAAACAGTAATGACACCAGTAGCAGTATTCTCGCCTTCATGGTTGTCCTCCTCATACTCTGAAAAGCTCCATCCAATTTACCCGATTTGGCTCACTGCAAGGTGGCGGTAATTGCACCTTCAGTCTAACAACCGCATCCTCGTATGTGCCGCGTGAGGTTTTTGCGCTTTTAGGCAACTTTGCTCGCAACACGCTTATTACATTTCGTGGTATTACCATCCTCTATGAATACACATACAGAAGTTTCCATTGATGCCTACCTGCCGGTGCGTGAAGCGGTATTGGTAGTAGGGGAGGGCGCGGCACATGACCAGGTTAGCTGCTTCGCCGGTATGTTCTCATGGGAAGTCTGCACTGTGCTTCAGAGGGCATATAGGGTAAAACTCGGTCACGGAATGCGCTTTGCGGGAAGGTACGAGCTGGCGGCATTTTTGAAACGCAAACTCTCTACAGGTCTGAAAGGGTTGTCGTTTGGCTGGATTCGGGATCTGCTGCAACCAAACATCCTGCCACTAGAACAGTTGGTCTTTGAAAACGATGGTCGTGTGACTGCCGGGGACATTATCGGATTGATTGAGCGAAGAGAGCTGGAGTCTTGGTTTCAGCCTATCTTCGATAGTCAGAGCAAAAGAATTTGGGGCTATGAATGCCTTATGTGTAGTAATTCAGACTTGATCTGACAGTTACCGATTTTTCAGAAGGTGTCTGTC